>Ga0207650_10000043_pt1:0-90000 | contig 184978 bp, 163 predicted proteins | sample KBSS63metaG_FD_184325 | JGI IMG/M metagenome (GOLD analysis project Ga0207650, IMG submission 184325) | Switchgrass rhizosphere microbial communities from Kellogg Biological Station, Michigan, USA - KBS S6-3 metaG (SPAdes) (version 2) | ecosystem: Host-associated > Plants > Roots >...
GCGGTGCAGCCGGACGGGTCGCGCTACGTCGTCCGCCGGAACGGAAGCATCGCGGTGCTCCTGGAGAACGTGCCCGAAGGGCGCGTCGCCGAGCTGGTGACCGCCGCGGCAAGCGCCTTCCGCTGAGGGCTCACTTGCCGCCCTTGGCGGGTCCGGAGAGCTGTCGCACGTAGGCCACCAGCGACTTCACCTCGGCGGCCGAGAGGTTCTTCGTGGCCGGCATGTCCTTCGAGAGGCCCTTCGCCGGCCCGCCGCCGGTGATCACCGCGGCGAGGAAGTCGTCGGTGCGCTTGGACAGCTTGGCGCGGTCGGTGAGGTCGGTGGGCTTGGTCGTGAAGTAGGCCGCATCGTCCCCGTCCCCCTTCCCCGTCGCGCCGTGGCAGCTGGCGCAGTCGCGGTCATAGATCGGCTTGCCCGCCGCGGGGTCGGCCTTGCCGCTCCCGGCGGCGAGCGAGGCGCTCCCGGCGAGGACCGCCGCCAGCGCGGCAGCCCGGCTCCAGTTCCGGCCGTGCATCAGCACACCCTCCTCGAGTCACCGACAGGGGCGACCCGCCGCGAGCCTAGCCTGCGCTACGGCCGCGCCGTGGGCTTCCCGGCGTCCTTCCATCCCTTGAAGCCGGAGGCGAGGACCGCCACCCGGGTGTATCCCGCCTCGACCGCCCGACCGGCGGCCGTGTGCGAGGCCGTTCAGAGCCGGTTGGAACAGTAGAAGACCAGCGGGGCGTCCTTGTTCGCCGGCAGCTCCTTCTGGATGTCGTACCTGTCGAAGGAGCTCAGGAGCTTCGCGCCGGGAATGACCCCGTTCTTCTCCCGGAACTCCTTGTCGTTGGCGTCGAGCACGGTGACCGGAGCGCGAGCGTCCTTCTGCAGGGACTCGAGCTCGGGGACCTCGATGAGCCGGAACTTCTCCTTGGGCTCGGCGGCGCAGGCGAGCCCTCCGACGAGGAGGGCTGCCAGGGTGAGGAGAGCGAGACGATTCATTGCCTCCGCACGTAACCGACCCCGGACTGGACCGGCAAGCCGCTTCCCTGCGCTGCGTCGTCCCCTGACGGCGCAGGCTGTAGGTCCCGGACCTCCCTCGGCTTTTGTCCGGGAGGTCAGCTGGAGGGCTGCCGAGCCTCCGCTAGAATGTCGACAAGGTGACCTCTCGATGGGCCCGGCGGCTTGCTGCGTTCGGTCTCGCCTGGTGCGCGGGATGCGGCGTCGCGGCACCGGACATCGAGGTCGCCGACCGCTGCAACCTGGGGAGCATCCCGGTCCTTCTCGAGCAGGGCGTTGCCGCGTCCGCGTCGCTCGATTGCGCGAGCTATGCCTCTGCCCTCGGTGAGTACCGGCAGACCTTCGTGGAGTCGTGGGGCGCTGTCGCGCTGGAGGAGGAGCAGTGGACCCTCCGGGTGCGCGCTGGCGCCGTGGCAGATGCGGCGGGGCACACCGGAGTCACGTACCACCAGTCCCGGGTCGTCGACATCGCCGAGGCCGCGCTGGAGACCCTTCCTCACGAGCTCCGTCACGTGCAGCTGGGACGGGGCTCCGACGACCACCACGGCTGGTGCAGCAACTTCGCGCCGTGGGAGGAACAGGTGCTCGGGGTGGACGAGCGCGCGTACCTCGGCTGCGAGCGCTAGGCCTGGGTGCTGCCGGTCGAGACGGTCACCGGCGCGGCGGCGTAGCTGCCGGCGGTGACGAAGTTCCGCACGATGGCGCCCGAACCACCGATGCCCAGGAGGGCGAAGATGACCCCGGCGAGCAGCAGTCCCCGGGCGTGGGTGTGACGGGCGGCGGAGAAGAGGCTGACGGTGTTCATGGCGGACTCCGTTGGAGAGGAAGACGTGACGCTCTCCCTCCACTGCATCCGCGCTGCCAGCCCGGAGCCCAGTGAATCCGGGCACCTGACTTCGGCAGTGTTGCGGCCCCCGCCACGCCGAGCCGGGCAGCTGTCGCGCCGGGCGCTCCTGGGCAGACGGCGTACCGGTGGGACGGTGTGGTCTGCCGGCCCTGCTCAGCGGGCGAGGAGCGCGATGGCGATGGCGATCGCCACGCCCATGAGGCTCTCCCCGGCGATGAACCCGCTCGCCACCGGAGTCACCGTCCCGTCCACCTCCGCCGGCCGACGGCGGCGAACGAGCTCGGCGACGAGCGCACCGAGGAAGAAGGCCAGCGAGTTGGCGAAGGGGATCATGAACGACACGCCGAGCGCGGTCGGCGACGGGACGAACGCCCGGAGCCGTCGCGGGAGGAACTTCTCCAGAATCGTCAGCACCGCTCCGACGACGAGGCCCACGATGATCCACTGCTGCGCTGCGGGATGGAGCTGCGCCGCGCCCTGCGAGAGCAGCCGCGACACGCTCGCCCAGACCTGCACGCTCGGCGCCGGGAAGTGCTCGTTGCCGATCGCCTCGGCGGAAGGGACGAGGAGGTTGAAGGCCGGAACCACTGCCAGCGCCCCGGCGACGGCGCCGAAGAGCTGACCCACGAGCTGCTGGCGGGGGTTGGCCCCGAGGAGCCAGCCCGACTTCAGGTCCGTCAGGAGGTCCGCCGCATGCAGCCCCGCGCCGGCGGTGACACATGGAACGGGAGCCAGCGGAGATCCCGCAGGAAGGCCAGCGCCGCGCCGAAGACGGCTGCCCACCCGAGCTTCCGCGCGCGCCGCGTGGCCTCGCTTCCCTCGCCGTGGAGAGCGTGCAGCGTCTCGGCGGTGGCGGTCCCGGTGGGGAACGGGAGCTCCTCCACGTTGATCAGCTGCCGCTTGATGGGCACGGCGGTGAACACGCCGAGCATCGCGATGACGGCAAGCCAGGCCACCATCGCGACCGCAGCCGGGCTTGGAGGCGGACTCAGCTCGGAGGGAACGGTGGCCATCGGTGTGGGCCGACCGAGATAGCAGAAAGTCCGGGGGATACCGGGCTTTCGAGGAGCGGGGAAAAGGGAATCGACCCCTCTTCCCGCGTCCCAGGCGCGACGTCGTTGCTCGTCGGCCCCTGTTGGATCGATGCTCCACCCGTCGAGGTAGGCATTGGCCGAACGCCGCGACGAAGGCAGGCAGGGACTGACCGCCCGTGGGGGCGGTCCGGAGAGTCTCGGCCCGATCGTCTCACCGCGGATCAGCGACGAGACCCTCGACCTTCCGGTGGCGAGTGAATCGAAGCCTCCCCCGAGCGGTTCTGCTCCGCGACCCCGGCGAGGGGACGTCCTCGCCGACGGCCGGGCTGGCCTGCCGGGCCGAGGTGCTCGTCCCCTTCTCCTGCAAGTCCCGCGGGGTGTGCCCCCCCCGAGCGGGTCGAGGGATGCTCCGCGCTGGGGGTGACGCATGAAGAGGACGCTGTTGGCAGTCGTGTCGGCGGCGCTCGTGGCATGCTCGGAACGCACGCCCGACCTGGGTCAGATCGAGGAGGGGGTACGGCGTGCGTCGACGCTCCACGCGCGCGGCGGCGGCTTCACCAGCGTCGCCGGTCGAGGACGACACCTGTGGTTCGGCGATCGCTTCGGATGGGTCGGCTTTGTGGAGCTGCCTCACCGCGTCCATCTGACTGGAGACTTCGTGGGGAAGCCCATCCAGGGCATCGATGTGCGCGACGACGAGGGCAACTCCGGCACGGGTCGCAACCTCGTGTTCCTGACCACGCGCGGCGAGCAGGTCGTCCGGATCTCGAGAGCGCTGGCATGGTGGGATCGGGCGCAGGCGCTGAGAGGTCCGCTCATCGAGGTCACGACCACGGCCGCCGGCCTGGCGTTTTCCGACCGAGCGGGCACGGCGAACGTGCTCATCGACTCGGAGGTGCGGCCGATCGAGTGCGGCTGCCGGGACATCGTGCTCGATCAGTTCGGCCGCGATCCCAACTTCCACTTCTATGGCAGCGACCGAAGCGTCATCTACCCCTCCGAGTTCTCCTGCAACGAGGTGCTGAACGAGCCCAACGGAACGGCGGGGGCGTTTGCACGGGCCCGTGTGGGCGCGCAGAACTTCTGCGAGATGACCTACGACTGCGTCGACGAGGAGTGCCAGTTCAAGCATCTGCTGTTTCAAAACGACCGGCCGCCCTTCTGCCATTGCGTCGAGGAGGGCGAGGGCGACTGGTTGATCGAGTGCCAGATCTACTTCGTGGAGTGCTGCTGTGATCCTGATCCCGAGCTCGACGCCGGAACCGGCGACGGCGGGAGCGATGGAGGCCGAGACGGCGGGGGGGGCAGCGACGGCGGAGACGGGGGGAATGGCGGCGGCGACGCCGGCTCGAGCGGAGGTGACGGTGGCGCCACGCTGGGGGCCCGCAGCGGCGGGAGCTGACCGGCGGCCGGGCAGGGGCGCCCGTCGCGCATACCCCTGGGAACGGGCGTCTGACGGGAAGGCGATCGGGGATGGGCGATCGCCTGCCCGAGAAACAAAAAGCCCCGGGGATACCGGGGCTTTCGAGGAGCGGGAAAAGGGATTTGAACCCTCGACCCTCGCCTTGGCAAGGCGATGCTCTACCACTGAGCTATTCCCGCACGAGACGACTCCGGCCTGTTACCAACCGCCGCCCCCGGGGGTCAAGCACGAGTGAGAATGCGGGGTTCGGGCCTCGGCATGCTTAGATGCAACGGATCGCCTCTTGCCGCCAGGGGGGAACTCCGCCCGTGCATCTTCGACCCTTCGCAACGTTCCTCTCGTGCGTCGTCGGGCTGCTTCTCGCCTGCGGCGGTGACTCCGGCAACAACGGGGGCGGCGGCGACAAGACCATCTCGGGCAAGGTGGTGGACGGCTACGGAACGCCGCTCGCCGGCCGCACGGTGCTCATCGGCGGCAGCTCCACCACCACCGATGCCGCGGGGGCGTTCACCCTGACCGGCATCGCCACGCCGTACGACCTCGTGGTCCTCGCGCCGGCCCCGAACAAGATCGCCACCGTCTACATGCAGCTCACCCGGACCGACCCGACGCTCCCCGACCTCTCGGAGAGCGGCCAGACTCCGATGAACGCCACGGTCCAGGGGACGATCAGCGGAGGGAACTCGCTCCCGACCGCGGCGGGCACCCTGACCCTGGTCACCTGGGGCTCGCCGGACCAGCTGACCTTCGGCACGTACCTGGACGCGGCGTCGTACTCGTTCAACGTCTCCTGGCCAGGTCCTGCGACGATCGCGGGAACGGTCCACGGCCTGCAGTGGACGCTGGATGCCAACCAGACTGTCACCGGCTACATCGCGCACGGGGTGAAGACGGGCGTCTCGCTGAGCAATGCGATGACCGCCGGCGCCGACCTGACGCTCACCGCCCCCGGCACGGACACCATCTCGACGACCGCCACCCCACCCGCCGACCACGAGATCTTCGAGCGCGACGTGTTTCTCAGCTTCGACGATGGCACCTACTTCCAGGTGAGCGGGGACGGCCTCGACGGCGGCACGCTCCAGGTTCCGGTCCCCTCGGACATCGGCGCCAAGGCCGTCGTCCGCTTCCGTGCCCTCTCCAGTGACGGCTCCAGGGAGACCGACGCGCAGCTCAAGGGCATCGCCCCCGGGACGATCGGCGCGACGCTCAGCCTTCCCCCACCCGCGCGCCTCACCTCACCGGCCGACGGCGCCACCGGGGTGGGGACCGGCACGGAGCTGGTCTGGACGCCGGTCAACGCGGGGATCCACGTGATCTTTCTCAACGGGAGCGCGAACGATCCGCAATACGCCATCGTCAGCGGGGGCACGCGCGCACAGATCCCGGATCTCAGTGCGCACGGCCTGACTCTGCCGTCGGGCCATTCGTACGATCTGGCGCTTCTCGCCATCGGCCCCTACGCGAACATCGACGCGTTCGCCGAGACGGGAGTCCTCCCCGAGGAGGGGCCTGGCTTCCAGACGGTGAGCTTCAGCGGCTTCACCACCCGCTAGGCACGGCGTTCAGGCCTCGGCCGATCCGCTCCCGTCTCCGCGCCGGCCGAGCATCTGCAGGAACCCGCGGAAGTACACGCCCGCGCTCCAGACGCTGAAGAAGACGCTCAGGTAGGTGAGGACCTGCCCGACGGCGTTGAAGTTCACCGGGCCGTGCCACACCCAGAGATCCACCTCGTGCTGGTAGTGCACCAGCAGCGCGGTGATCCCCACCAGCTGCAGCGCCGTCTTCCACTTCCCCTCCTGACCCGCGGCGATGACCATCCCCTCGCTCGCGGCGATCTGCCGGAGCCCGGTCACCACGAACTCGCGCGACAGCAGGAGGATCGCCACCCACGCCGGGAAGCGCCCCAGCCGCACCAGCATCACCATCGCCGCCATGACGATCAGCTTGTCCGCGAGCGGGTCGAGGAACTTCCCGATGACCGTGACCAGGCCCATTCGCCGGGCGAGCCAGCCGTCCACCACGTCGGTGATCGCCGCCAGCGCAAAGAGCGCGCCGGCCAGCAGCGAGGCCAGGGGGCTGGCCTGGTACGCCAGCTCGATGAACAGCGGGATGACCAGGATGCGCCCGAAGGTGAGCAGGTTCGGGACGTTCCAGAACTCCTTCAGCAGCACCCCGGGACGGCGGCGTTCCCGGCCGCGCCGGGGCCGCCGGCGCTTCCGTCGCTGGTCCCGCTCTTCCGGGGGCTCGGTCACGAGCGGGGGCTTACCCCACCGGCACCCGGATTGGCGACGTGCAAGCCCAGGAGAGTAGCGTCCCCGGGCGTCATGCGTCGCGTCGGGACACTCGTGGTCCTCGCGGCCGTCGAGGCCGCCGCGGGCGCCTCGCGTGACGAGGCCGAGGTCGACCGGCTGCGGGAGCCCGCGCGCGCGGCCCTAAAGACAAGCTGCGGCCGCTGCCACGACCACGCTCGCCCCACCGCCCGCCCCGAGGCGCTGCGGATCTTCGACCTCCGCGAGCCGGACTGGTCCGCCCGGATCACGGGCGAGCAGATGGACCACATGGTGGCGCGGTTCGACGGCTTTCACATGCCCGCCGCCGACCAGGCCGCCGTCCGGAAGTTCCTCGACGCCGAGCGTTCTCGTCGCGCCGCGGCCGGCCTGGCTCCGGCGGACGACGGGCCGACTCCCTGACCCAGAGACGATGGGCGCCTCGAAGCCGGCCGTTCTGTGGCGCACCCTGGTGACAGACACCGCCGAGCGCGCCGACGCCGGCGCACGGCTCGCCCTCGAGCGGGAGGGCGTCCACCGACTGGATCGCGAGGCGGGCGCGGTGCTCCTCACCGCCGTGCTCTGCCTCACGCTCATCCAGTTCTTCGGCCGCCCCGGCGTGCTCGAGACGTGGCGGCACCTGGCCAGCGCCCTGCAGCTCGACTCGACGATGGCGAGCCTGCACCGCTGGCTCAACCAGGGCCCGGAGGCGCGGTTTCACGCCCGGGTCTTCTGGGCCGCCGCCCGGGCCCTCGGCCTGCTGGTCATCCCCGCGGCGGTGGTGGTGCTCGTGCTCCGGCGCCCGCTCACCGACTTCGGGCTCCGCACCCGCGGCATCCTTCCTCACGCCTGGATGTACCTCGCGCTGCTCGCGCTCATCACTCCGGCGGTGGTCATCGCCTCGTTCACCCAGCCGTTCCAGGCGACCTACCCCTTCTACCGCCTCGCGCCAGGCGAGCCGCTGTGGCCGAACTTCTGGCTCTGGGAGCTGCTCTACGCCTCGCAGTTCGTGGGCATCGAGTTCTTCTTCCGCGGCTTCCTCGTCCACGGCCTCAAGCGAAGGATGGGCTACGCCGCGGTCTGGGTGTCGCTGGTCCCGTACACCATGATCCACTTCGAGAAGCCCTTCGCGGAGTGCCTCGGCGCCATCCTCGCCGGCTGGGTGCTGGGGACGCTCAGCCTCCGGACCGGATCGATGTGGTGGGGAGCGGCGATCCACACCGTGGTCGCGTGGGGGATGGACCTGCTCTCGCTCGGACACCAGGGCCGGCTCGGCTGACGGCCGACCAGCCATCCAGTTGCGTTCGCAAGCTTTCGGAACCACGCTCGTGTCAATTTCTCTTGTCATCTCCCGGTGCGGCCACGAGGCTGCGCGCCCCCACCAGGAGAACTCATGCGACACGTCGTCACAGGTCTGTTGCTCCTCGCCTCCTCCGTTGCCCTCGCCGCCTCTCCGATCGAGCTGAAGCTGACGCCGCGCGGCTCCATCACCGCCCCACCGCCGCCAGGGGTCGCGCTGCCACCGGGCGGACAGGGACGGCTCGTCGATCGACCGGAGGTCGACATCCATGCGTTCCTCGCCGGCGGCCCGACCGTCGGGCATCCGCTGCCCACCAATCCGGGCGTGGCGCCAAGCACGAACATCGCGCTGGTGAATCCCGGGTTCTCCGGGTTCGAGGGGCTGAACCTCACCGACCAGACGAACGCGGGGACCGGCATCTACGCAGGGACCCAGGGCATCCTCGAGCCGCCCGACCAGGGTCTCTGCGCTGGCCACGGGTTCGTGGTGGAGGCCGTGAACCTCGCGCTGGCCGTCTACGACAAGGACGGCAAGACCCTCGCCGGGCCGGTGGCGTTCAACCAGTTCTTCGGGCTGCCGCCCGAGCTCAGCCAGGACGGGACGACCTCCGGCGACTTCCTCAGCGATCCGAAGTGCATCTACGACTGGACCGCCGATCGCTGGTACGTGTCCATTCTCCAGATCGACGTGAATCCCCAGACGGGCGCCCTGGCCAGGAACGCTCACACGCTGATCGCCCGGAGCCGCACCGGCGACCCCACCGGCGCCTGGGATGCCTTCTCCCTGGACTCCACCAATGACGGGACCAACGGCACCCCGAGCCACCCTCGCTGCCCCTGCCTCGGGGATCAGCCGCTGCTCGGCTTCGATGAGAACGCGATCTTCATCACCACCAACGAGTTCCCCATCCGTGGGCCCGGGTTCAACGGCGCCCAAGTCTACGCCATCGGCAAGGCAGCCTTCGACGGCAACGGGACCGTGGCGCTCTTCGACAACCTCGCGCTCGAGGAGGGCACGGCCTACAGCATCCAGCCGGCCAGCACGCCTCCTGGGGGCAAGTTCGACCGCGGAGGCCAGGGCACCGAGTACTTCACCAGCTCGCTCGAGTTCACCGGCGGCCTCGACGACCGCGTCGCGGTCTGGGCGATGACCGGCACGGCCAGCCTCAACGCCAAGAAGGCCCAGGTCGACTTCGGCTACACCGTCCTCAAGAGCCTGGTGTACGGGATCCCGCCGCCGGCCACCCAGAAGGACGGCCCCACCCCGCTGCGGGATCTCCTCAACTCCATCGAGGGCGCGGGTACCGAGCCGCTGGAGATGACCGACACCAACGACGACCGGATGCAGCAATCGGTCTACACCGACCACACCCTGTGGAGCACCATCGGGACCATCGTGCGGCCCCAGGGAGACACCGCGGACCGCGCCGGGATCTACTGGTTCAAGGTGAACGTGGACGCCGCCGGCATGAGCGGGAGGATCAAGGCCAACATCACCCAGCAGGGGTATCTCGCCCGCGTCGGCACCTACCTCAGCTACCCCACGGTCGCGGTGAACGCCCGGGGGAAAGGCGCGATCGCCTTCTCCATCGGCGGCGACGCCTTCTACCCCTCCACCGGCTACGCCGTCCTCGACGACGGTGGCGTGGGCCAGATCCACGTCGCCGGCGCGGGTCAGGTTCCGCAGGACGGCTTCACCGGATACTTCTTCTTCGGTGGCGAGGGCGTGACCCGCTGGGGCGACTACGGCGCCGCCGTCGCCGCGGAGGACGGCTCGATCTGGATGGCCAGCGAGTTCACCTCGGCCCGGCCCCGCTACATCTACGGGAACTGGGGTACGTTCGTCAGCAACGTGAAGGTCCAGTAGCGCGCGCCAACGAGCTCCGGCCGGCGCGCGTCGCTGGCCGGAGCTGCGGTCGACCGGCGCGGGGCGTCAGTGCGTTCCGCCCGGGACGCAGAGCAGCGCAACGCCCTCGCCGGACAGCTCCACCGCGGGCGCGGGCGTGCCCTCGGGACCTTCCCAGCCGAGCGCAACCACCCGGGGGCTCAGCTGTCCCTGCCACCCCACCCAGTGCTGCAGCGGGACAGTGACCGGAGCGTCGTGCCGCACCTCGGTGGACCGCAGCGGCCCGGGGAGGGCGAGCAGCACCTGCCCCACCCCGCTCAGGTGCACCAGATCCAGATCGGGCGCCACCTCGCTCGGGACCCGGCCGTTCTCGAACATCACCGACTCCTCGAAGCCGAACACCCAGTCCTCGCGGAGGTAGACGCTCTCGTCCCCGAGGTCGACGGCGAGAAACGTCCTCCCCATCACGCCCAGCCACGCCGTCCCGGTGCCCACCAGCCGGTGCATGCGCGCCGGACCCCACCCGAAGGGCTTGTCGGTGACGCGGCCCCGGAAGCGCTTGAACTCGGCCTTCGCCTCGATGAGGCCGGTCCATCCGAGGAGCCCCGCGGTGCGCACCAGCAGCTCGCCGCGGACCTCCACCCGGACCGCCTCGGCCGTCACGGTGAAGGTCCGGCTGCCGTCGCCGGGAAGCTTGCCCGCGATCGTCGTGAGCTCGGTGGGGCGCACCGAGCCGGGCGGGTGATCCGGCTTCGTGGACTCGCGGAGCGTCTTTGCCGGCGCGGCGGGCTCGGACGGCGCCGGGGCAGCGGGGGCCGGCGCGGGGGGTGGGAACTGCTGCACCGACGCCGGCTCACCGTTCCCGAACGTCGGCAGGGGCGCCGCGGCGACCGGGGGCGCGGCCGGAGCCTGGACCGGCTCGGTGAGCGGGATGGGCGAGGCCGGCTTGCCACCGAGCTCGGACATCGACACCACCGGCAGCTCCTGGGTCAGCCCCGGAATCTTCGTCTCGGCCGGCGGACGCGGCGGCACGGGCACCGGACGCGCCTCGGCGGCCAGCGCCTTCGCCATCTTCTCCGCCATGGCCTCCGAGCCTGCCTTCACGAAGTGCTCGCGGGCCCGGCCGTACTGTCCGGCCTGCGCGAGCGCGAGGCCCAGGTAGTTGTGCGCCTTGAGGTGTCCCGGCTGCAGCTCGACCGCGGTCTCGAACTCCCGGACCGCCCGGGTCAGCTGGTTGGACTTGAGGTACACGAGCCCGAGGTTGACCCGGAGCGTCGGGTCGGCGCCGTTCTCGCGGACGAGCGCCTCGTACACCTCGGCCGCGCGGCCGAAGTCGCCGAGCTTGAAGTACGCGAGCCCGAGCAGATTCTTGGCCTTCTCGTCGCCCGGGCGCATCTGGTAGGCGCGCTCGAGCTGCTCCCGGGCCTCGGTCACCTGCCCCTGCTGGAGCAGCTCGCCCCCGCGGTAGAGCACCTCGAGGAACACCGCGTCGCTGGCTTCGGCCGGGTTCACCGCCACGACGCAGGCTCCACCTGCGAGGTCATCGCCCCCTCCTGCTTGTACTGGAAGTACAGGGCCAGCACCTTCTGCACGTAGGCCCGGGTCTCCTCGAAGGGAGGAACCTGGTTCCCGTACTTGCGAACCGCGTCCGGCCCGGCGTTGTACGCGGCCACCATGGTCTCCATCTGGCCGTCGAACTCGTTGGCCAGCACGCGGAGGTACCGCACGCCGCCGAAGATATTCTGCCGCGCATCGAAGATGTCCCGCACGTACATGTCCGAGGCGGTGCCGGGCATGAGCTGCATCAGGCCCGAGGCGCCCTTCCGCGAGAGAGCCCGAGGGTCGAAGTTGCTCTCCGCGTGGGCCACTGCGCGCACCAGCGCGAGCGGGATGTTGTACTTGCGCGAGGCCTCGGTCATCCACTCGAGATAGAGCGAGGGAGCGATGACCGAGCGCGCGGGCGCCTCGCTCGGACGCGGCGCCTGACGAAACGACGAGCCACCGAGGCGCCGAGCCTTCACGCCCGCCGGCGGCACGTTGGTGTAGACGATGGTCCCGTCCTTCTCGCGGTACGTGTAGATGGAGCTCGCGCGCGCGGGCAGAGCGGTGAGCAGCGCGAGGAGGAGGACGGGGAGCAGACGCATCGGTGAGCGAGCCGGTCCAGCGACTCTACTGAACCCACCGCCGGAACCTCAAGAAATGGCCTTGTTTCCGCCGGGTTGGGAGCGTTACACGACGGTTCCATGCCCCAGCGGTTCGACTTCCTGGTGCTCGGAGGTGGTGTTGCCGGCCTGTCGTTCGCGCTCGAGGCCGCCGCGCGAGGCTCGGTGGCCGTGCTCACCAAGCGAAGCCGCTCGGAGAGCAACACCATGTACGCGCAGGGAGGAGTGGCCGCGGTCCTCTCGGACCGCGACAGCTTCGAGCAGCACGTCGCGGACACGGTGGACGCCGGGGCGGGTCTGAACAACCCCGAGGCCGTGTCGGTGACGGTGCGCGAGGGCCCGGAGCGCATCCGCGAGCTGGCGGCGCTGGGCGCACACTTCGATACCCAGCCCAACGGGGAGTTCGACCTCGGCCGGGAGGGCGGCCACACCCGCCGGCGGATCGTCCACGCCGGGGACATCACCGGCCGGGAGATCGAGCGAGCGCTGCTCGCCGCCTGTGACGAGCGCCCGAACATCCAGTTCTTCTCCGACGCGGCGGCGATCGACCTCATCCTCGACCGGCGGAGCCCCCACGGACAGCCGCGGTGCCTGGGTGCCTACGTGCTGCTGCCCACCGGGGAGATCGAGACGCTCCTCGGCAAGGTGACGGTGCTGGCCACCGGCGGCGCGGGGAAGGCTTACCTCTACACGACCAACCCCGACGTCGCGACCGGTGACGGGGTGGCGATGGCGTACCGGGCCGGCGCGCGCATCGCCAACATGGAGTTCTACCAGTTCCACCCCACCTGCCTCTTCAGCCCGGAGGCGAAGAACTTCCTCATCTCCGAGGCGCTGCGTGGCGAGGGGGGAAAGCTTCGGCTCCGGAACGGATCGCTGTTCATGCAACGCTACGACCCGCGCGGCGAGCTCGCCCCGCGCGACATCGTTGCGCGAGCCATCGACTCCGAGCTGAAGCGCACCGGCGACGACTACGTGCTCCTGGACATGACCCACCTGGGGCGCGCCTTCCTCATCGAGCGCTTCCCCAACATCTACGAGACCTGCAAGGCCTTCGGCATCGACATGGCCGTGCAGCCCATCCCGGTGGTGCCCGCCGCCCACTACCAGTGCGGCGGCGTGTCCACCGACCTCGGCGGGCGAACCAGCATCCCCGGCCTCTTCGCGGTGGGCGAGGTGGCGCACACCGGGCTCCACGGCGCGAACCGCCTCGCCTCCAACTCGCTCCTCGAGGGCCTCGTGTTCGGGCACCGCGCGGCGCGGGCGGCGGCCGAGGAGCTCGGCGTGAAGGCGCAGACGGAGGAGGTGCCACCGTGGGATCCCGGCGCCGCGGTGGATCCCAACGAGGCGGTCCTCGTGACCCACAACTGGGAAGAGGTTCGCCGGCTGATGTGGAACTACGTCGGCATCGTTCGCACCGACAAGCGGCTGATGCGCGCGCGCCGCAGGCTGGATCTGCTCCGCGAGGAGATCCGTGACTACTACTGGAGGTTCAAGGTGACCCGCGACGTCATCGAGCTGAGGAACATCGCCGATGTCGCGCTCCTCATCGTCGAGTGCGCGAGCCGCCGCAAGGAGAGCCGCGGCCTGCACTACACGCTCGACTACCCGAACCGCGACGACCACAACTGGAACAAGGACACGGTCGTCCAGCGCGAGCCCTGAGTCCGAGTTTGGAACCCACGCCCGCCCCCACCCCGCCCCCCGCGAGGGCGCCGCGGCTCCCGCCTCCGCTGTTCTCGTGGGCGTACCTCGGCGTCTGCATCCTGGTCTTCCTCCCCCACGCGGCGATGCCCGGTCCGCCCGACCGCTTCCTCCTCTACGGTCCGGCGGTCGCCGACGGCGAGTGGTGGCGCGTGCTCACCTCGGCGGTGGAGCACATCAGCCCGTTCCACATCCTTGCCAACGGCGTGAGCATCTGGAGCTTCGGCACCGTGCTCGAGCGGCAGATCGGCTCCCTGCGCATGTTCGCGGCGTCGGTGGTGACCGCGCTGACCTCCGCCGCCGGGGCGCTCGGCTTCCTCTGGTTCTTTCCCAGCGCCGGCGCCTCGGGGGTCATCTGCGGATGGCTGGGGCTCGCCCTCCTCATCTTCGGCGGGCGGGCGCGGAAGGTCCTGGTGCAGTGGGCGATCCTCATCGTGCTGATCAGCCTCATCCCGAGGGTCAGCTGGGCCGCGCACCTCGGCGGGTTCGTGGGCGGCGTGGTGCTCGGCGTCCTCATCCGGGCCGGCGTGCGCCTCCGGCCGACCGAGCCGTTCTGGCTCTACGACCGGCTGGTCCTGCCGGCCCTGGTGATCGCCGCGGTGCTGGTCTGGCTCGTGGTCCGCTTGCACGCCGGCCTCGGCGGCGGAACCCTCTCCGCATGAGCCGGCGGTTCCACCTCTGCGTGTTCTGCGGAGCGCGCGACGGCAACACCCCGCTGTACGCCCAGGCCGCCACGGCGCTCGGCCGGCGCATCGGCGAGCGCGGGCTGGGCCTCGTGTACGGCGGCGCCCGGGTCGGCCTGATGGGTGCCCTCGCCGACGCGGCGCTCTCGGCCGGAGCCCAGGTGCTCGGCGTCCTCCCCCGCTCGCTCTCCAGCGTCGAGGTGGCGCACGCCGGTCTCACCGAGCTGGTGCTGGTCGACGGGCTGCACGCGCGGAAGGCGCGGATGACCGCGGAGAGCGACGCCTTCGCCGCCCTCCCCGGCGGTTTCGGGACGCTCGACGAGCTGTTCGAGGCGCTCACCTGGGCCCAGCTGGGCCTGCACACCCGACCCCTCGGCCTGCTCAACGTGGACGGGTTCTGGGACCCGCTGGTCGCCACGATCGACCGCCAGGTGGCGCAGGGGTTCGTCACGCCGTCGGACCGGGAACGGCTGACGGTGGAGAGCACTCCCGACGCGCTGCTCGATGCGCTCGGCGCGCCCGGAGGGGCCGACCCGGTCGCCTAGTGCGGCGAGTGTGCGGGGAGCGGCCCGTCCTCCCCGGAGGAGAGCTCCTCGGCGGCCGCCGCTGCCGGGCGGACCGTCTCTGCGCGGGCCCAGCGCGCGTAGCGCTCGCGACGCCCGGTGTCGGCTCCGGACTCGTCGAGAAAGCGGCCGGCGATGCGGGCGACGAGATCTCCCGCCGCCTGGACCAGATCGCCGTGCGCTGACGCGAGCGCGGCGCGGACCTCGTCCTCCTGGATCGCCCGGTGGAGGTGAACCGCGGTGAGGAGATCCTCTCCGAGCTGCAGCAGCTTCCGTTCGTCCTTGGCGCTGGTCTTCCGTGCCTTGTCTTCATCCTTCCTGCGGGACTTCTTCGCCACGGCGTCCTCCTCTCGGGTGCGCGGCGGACAGATGGGGATGGTCGGCGACGACGACCAGCCCCGGGGCGACCACGTCCCGAGGCCGGGCGCCAGTCCCGCTGGCTGCTACAGCCGGCCGGCTTCTGGCCCCGCGCCCGGAAAGGGGGAACATTCCGCCCCGGCAAGCCGTTTTCCCGGCCGGGGACGTCCGGGGCCCCACCGAGGGAGGAGGCGCGCGCCCATGTCGACGCCAGGGAGGCCCGTGCACCGGCGTCCCTTCCTCCGGGCGCTGGCGATCTCCCTCCTCGTCCACGCCGCGCTCGTGGCGTGGCTCCTTCAAACACTGAAGACCGCGCCCGCTGGCCCGCGGCTCCGCCCGGCCACGCGCATCACGCTCCGTCCCCTCCCCCCGCGTCCGGCGACCAAGGACCACCACCGGCCTCCAACGCCGCCTCCACCGCACCGCCCGGGGGCACCGTCCGGTTCGGCCACCGCCTCCCGCCCCTCCTCCCCGAGCGAGCCCACCCCGGCTCCTCCCGCGAGCGCACCCGTGCCGCGGACGCCGTCGCCCGACGCGCCCATCCAGCTCTTTCCCGGTGGCGCGGTCGCCCACGGCGCGGGCCCGGTCCCGCCTCCGGACAGCGGCGCGTCCACCGCCCGCGACGTCCCGGACAGCCCCGCCGTCGAGGGGAAGCGCGTGCTGGAGCGGGTGGAGACGATGCGGCGCGACTCGCTCGCGGAGCGGCTGGTCGCCACCGGCGTGGACGACTACTTCAAGGACTACCGCCGCGCGCTCCAGTCGCACATGGGAACGCCGCCACCCGGTGGCGGGCCGAAGCACGGGGACCTCACCGCCGGACAGCGGTGGATCAACGCCTGGCTCGACGCGCTGGAGGAGGCCAACTCCCGCCGTGATCCGCCCAAGGGCGAGCGGATGCCCGCTCAGAACGTGCAGGACGTGACCGGTCGGATGGACGAGTTCATCTCCAACCAGCTCGGCCCCATGGCGGTGCAGCCGAGCTTCGCCGCGCAGCGGCTCCTCGCGCGAGCAGCGTCCGGTGTCCCGGTGGCGGTGCTGCTCATCGTCCAGCGGGCCGACGGCAGCATCGCCTCCACCGAGCTCGTCGCCTCCAGCGGCGACAAGGCCTTCGACGCCTACGTGGTGGAGCACGCGCCGCTCGCGCTCGCCTCGGTGCCCCGGCCCCCTGCGCGGCAGGGCGCCGGCCTCCATCCGGACGGGACGAGGACCGAGTGGGCCTTCTTCCGCGCCGGTGACGGCTGCGGAGTGCTCCTGCTCCGCGTCTACTGAGCCCGCAGGCTCAGCGCGCCGCGGGCGAGGACGGTGGCTGCGCCGGCGTGAGGGACGGAGGAGACGCCGCGGGCGAGGCGGAAGCGGGCGTGACCGCGGCCGGCGTGCTCACTGGAAACGCCATCTCCACCTGTCCCTGAGTCGAGGACATGCGGAACACGAGCGCCCGGGTCGTCGCCGCGACCAGCGGACGGCCAGCGACCGTCGGAGGGAAGCGCGCCGTGTACATGGTCCAGAAGTCGCCGAGGTAAGGGTAGTAGGCGCGCAGGTCCTGGTTCGCGCGGCCGACGCGACGGATGGTGACCGGAGTCACCTCACCCTGATCCGTCGCCAGGCTGAGCCGCCAGATGCTGCTCTTCGAGTCGAAGTCGTCGAAGCGGCGATCGACGAGGCTCACGCCGAACACCACCTCGTGGACCTGCGCCGCGTCGGCCCGCTCCCGGGCGAGCACGTCGTCCAGCTTGGGCTCGGGCCAGGTCTGGAACATCGCCTGGCGACGGGTGCGCGCCTCGCGGAACTCGGGGCTCTGGTAGGTGGCCGCGCAGTACAGCCGGGTGTCGAGGCCGGAGTAGACCTCGCGGTGCTCGGTCACCCGGGCCAGGGCGTCCTGGTAGCTCCGCTCGGCCCTGGCGTCGGAGAGCTCCGGACCGGGGTCGCCGATGGCCGGCGGCGCGCCGGCACATCCGCCAGCGCCGACGAGAAGCAGGAGCACCGCGGCCCTCACGGCAGGAAGTCGCTCCGGGTGAAGAGGGTGGACAGACCGTAGCCCTTCTGGGTGACCGCCTCCCGCCCGCCCTCGAGGCGGTCCACGAGCGCGAAGGCGCAGCGCACGCGCAGGCCGGCGGCCTCCACCCGCTCGATGGCCTTCAGCGTGCTCGCGCCGGTGGTGACCACGTCCTCGACCACGGCGACCTCGGCCCGGTCGGCGATGAGGCTGCGTCCCTCGATCCACTCACCGGTGCCGTGGCCCTTCGCCTCCTTGCGCACGATGAAGGCGGGGATGGGAGAGCCGGCGAGGTAGCTGGTGAAGCTGACCGCGGAGGCGAGCGGATCCGCTCCGAGCGTCAGTCCGCCCACCGCGGCCGCGGCCGGGGCGAGGCGCTGGATGTCCCGCCACAGCAGCCGCCCGACGAGGAAGTGACCCTCGGCGGTGAGCACGGTGCGCTTGCAGTCGATGTAGAAGTCGCTCTCCTTCCCGGAGGAGAGCGTCACCCGCCGCTTCTCGAACGACAGCTGGGTCAGCAGCTCGAGCAGCCGCGCGCGATCCCTGTCCAGCGCCATGGGGTCAGGACTCCTCCTGGTCGAAGTACGCCACCAGCTCGGCCGCGTAGCGCAGCTGCTGGAGCAGCTCCGCCCGCTGGCCGGGCTCGAGCGCGTCGAACACCGGAGCGAGCAGGGCCAGATCCTGGTTCAGCTCCCCCAGGCGGGCGGTGAGCCCGGCGGCCAGCTCGTCGGCGTCGATCTCCTCTTCCGCTCCCTCCACCGATTCGGGGGCGAGCCCGTCGTCGGTGGCCCGGGCGCGGCCGAGCATGTCCCGCGCGGCGGCCGAGAGGCGGCCCTCCTGCTCGAGCCTCCCCTCGATCTCGTTCAGCTCTCCGGAGGTCGGCGCAGCGGCGTGGAGGATGCCGGCGAGTGCCACCAGGAGCGCGTCCTCGTCGGGGAGCGTCGCGTGCACCCGCGCGAGCACCGAGGTGCGGCGCAGGAAGCGGAGGGCGGCCACCCGCCGGAAGCCGGAGACCAGCTGGAAGCGGTTGGTCCCCTCGACGGGCCGGACGTCCACCGGGAAGGCCTGACCCAGCCGGGCGAGATCCATCGCCAGCCGTCCCACGTCGCCGGCGGCGCGGAGCTGGAAGGTGTCGTCCTCGCCGATCAGATCGAGGGAGACGAGGCGCTCCTCGACCTGCGGTGGTCGCTCCAGTCGCGGGGCCGGCAGGGGCTCGACGCGCGGAGGGAGGCTGGGCACCTCCGAGTCGGCGGCGGTGGCGCCGTCCGCGTCGATCGCCTCGGGGCTGGCGGGATCCGCGCCCGTCCCCTCCTCTTCTTCGCGCGTCTCCATGGCCGTCGATGCACGCTACCGCGCCCGGAGCCCCGCGGGAACGTGCCCCGCGATCACTTCTTCTTCTTCAGCACGACCTTCTTCTTCGACCCGGCGGCGACCACGGGGGGCGCGGGGGGAGGAGGAGGTGTGGGACGGGCGGACTCGCCGCGGACGAGGCCCGGCATGCCACCGGACTTCTTCGCCACGGCCGCGGCGCCCGGACGGGCGGCAGTCGTCGCGGCGCCCGGACGGGCGGCAGTCGTCGCCGCGGCCGGACGGGGCGGCGGCGCGGGGAGGCTCCGGACCGTGGGGCGGAGCTGGGTGCGGGGGGTGGTCCGCTCGGGGAGGCTCCGGCCGGGCGGCAGCTCGCCCATGTCGACGCGGCCGCGGAAGCTCGCGCCGTCGACGATGATCACCCGGGGCGCGCGGATGTCACCCACCATCCGACCTTCCTGGGTGAGCTCCACGCTCTCGGTGGCCTGGATGTTCCCGACCACCACGCCGCTGACCACCGCGTTCTTGACGGTGACGTTGGCCTTCACCACCCCGGACGGCTCGACGATGAGCGTCTTGGTGAGGGAGAGCTCACCCTCGACGCGACCACGCACGGTGAGGTCCTCGTCGCCGGTGAGCTTGCCGTTGATGAGGATGGATGGACCGATGACCGTGTTGCCGCTCGTGACGAGATCCTTGGCGGCCATGGGTCAGCGTTCCTTCACGTCCATGTCCACGTTGCCCTTGAAGCTCGCGCCGTCGGCGATCAGGATCCGCGGCGCCTTCACGTCGCCGACCACCCGGCAGTCGGCCTTGAGCTCGACCTTGTCGCTGGCCTGGATGTTTCCGGTGACGCGGCCGGCGATCTCCACGTTCTGGGTCTCGATGTCGGCCTCCACCACGCCCGAGCCCTCGACGAAGAGGCTCTCGCGCAGCGAGATCTTCCCCTTCACCGTGCCCTGGATGACGAGGTCCTCGTCGCCCGAGATCTCCCCGTCGATGACGATGCTGGATCCGATGACCGTGTTCGCCACGTGCGTTCCGTCCTTCCCGTGTCAGTCCCGGCGACGGGCGACGGGGGCGAGCCATGCCACCCCGGTCCCCGGCACGCCGGAGAAGCTTTTCGTGAACCTGTTCGACTCTCGCTCCCGCCGCGCTCGCCGCACGCCCCGCGGGCTAGATGTCCTCGGGCAGCTTGACGTCCATCTCGATGGAGCCGTTGAACACCGCGCCGTCCTCGATGACCACCCGGGGGGCCTTGATGTCGCCGGCCACCTTCGCCGAGGCGGAGATGGCCACCCGCGAGGACGCGTCGATGTTGCCGCTCGCCTCGCCGTTGATGGTCAGCTCCTCGGCCCGGATGTCGGCCTGCACGCGCCCCGTGTTCTCGATGGTGAGGTGATTCTTCAGGGCGATCTGCCCTTCCACCCTCCCCTCGATGACCAGGTTGCCGCCGCCGGTGAGGTTGCCCCGGATGACGATGCCCTTCCCGATGATTCCGACCTGATCGGCCTGTGCCATCCTCACCCCTGTCGTCGAAAACCGTACGCTAGAGATGCTCTGAGATCCAGCGAGAGGTTTCGGCGTACACGTCCTCCTTCCCGATCTCGTTGAAGATCTCGTGTCGCATGGACGGCCACTCCCGGAGCCGTCTGTCGGGCGTGGTCAGGGTCTCGAACCACCGACGCGAGACCGGCGCCGAGACGATGCGGTCCTCGCCGGGCAACATCAGCAGGACTGGAATCCGGAGCCGGGGCCCGGCGGCCAGGACCTCGCGCTGGACGCGCGTGTGCTCGGTGAACCAGCGAGGCGTGCCCTTGCGCCCGTACAGCGGGTCCTCGTCCGTCGCCCGCTGCCACGCCTCGTCGCGGCTCAGGTCCTTCGTCACGAGGCCGAGCGGGATGGGAATCGACGGGGCGACCTTCGACAGCAGCACCGCCGGTGCGGTCTTCCAGGCCGGCGGGGTGAACGCGGTCGCGAGGTAGGGCGCGGTGAGAACCAGCCCCCGCAGTCCGAGGCGGCTGCCGAGGTCCTGCGCGCCGGTGGTGAGCCAGCTCAGGGCGATGAGGCCGCCGTGGCTGTGGGCGACGACGAAGAGCGGCGCGCCCTTGGCCTGGGCGTGAACGGAGGCCACGAAGGCCCCCAGCTCGTCGGTGTACTCGCGGAAGGCGTGGACCGCGCCGCGCGCGCCCTCGCTCCGGCCGTGCCCCCGCGTGTCGTAGGCGTGGACGGCGAGGTGCTGGCCGACCATCGCGTCGCGGAACGAGCGGTAGCGTCCCAGGTGATCGCCGAAGCCGTGGACCAGGACGATGTGGGCCCGGGCGCCGTCCGGGACGTCGCGCTCGAACCACAGGCGCGTGCCGTCCGGCGCGGAGAAGTGGCCTTCCTCGTGGTGGTTCATCGGGGGGAGCCCGGGCGGCACACGCTGCCGCGGGCCTGGAATCATGCCCGGGAGATCTGACGGAGGTCCACCGGAAGTCACATCCTCGGCGTCAACGGTCGGCGACGGGCGAGGTGAGCGCCTTCAGCTTCCGCTCGACGACGGCGGTGCGCTCGCGGGCGGTCGGGTCGTCGGTGGTGCGCATCGCCTCGAGGGCCCGCCGGTACGCGCCCACCGCGGCGTCCCTGCGGCTCGCGCCGCCGTAGGCGTCACCGAGGTGCTCGAGGATGGTGGGCTCCTCGGGCTCCAGCTCGACGGCGCGCTCGAGGGTGCTGGTCGCGCGCACCATGTCGCCGCGCCGGAACTGCACCCAGCCCAGCGAGTCCAGGTAGGCGCCGCTGTCGGGGTGGATGGCGAGCGCCCGCCGCACCAGTCGCTCTGCCTCCTCGAGCTGCTCCCCGTGGTCCGCGAGGGTGTAGCCGATGAAGTTCAGCGCGGAGGCGTTCTGGGGGTTCACCTCCAGGAGCTCGCGCATGCGGGCCAGCGCTTGCTGGGTGGCGCCGCTCCGCTCCAGCACCGTGCCCAGCGCGTAGAGCAGGTCCTCGTCCCGGGGGTGCCCCTTCAGCGCATCGGTGAGCACCGAGACCGCCTCGGCGTGTGCGCCGGTTCGGGAGAAGATCTGCGACAGGGCCGTGACGAGCTCGGTGCTGCCCGAGGCGCGGATGCGCGCCTGCAGGAACTGCTCGGCGCGGCCGGGCTGGCCGATGGCCTCCAGGACGGCGGCGTGTCCGGCCTCGAGCGTCACGTCGCCCGGCGCCTGCTTCAGCCCCTCGGTGGTGGCCCGCTCGGCCGCGGCGGGCTCGCCGGCACGGGCCAGCGCGAGACCCCGCTGCACGACCGCATCCTTCCACCCCGCGGCGCCGACCGGGACCTGGCCGTAGGAGCGTGCGGCGTCCGCCCACCGTCCCACCTTCCCCTGGACCAGCCCGAGCGCGAGCAGCAGCCGCGGGTCGTCGCTCCCGGCACGCGCCTGCTCCAGCACCCGGATGGCGGGAGCGGGCTTCCCGGCCGAGAGCCAGGTCAGCGCGATGCGGAGCGACTGGTCGGGGCCGATGTCCAGCGAGGCCAGCCGGTCGAGGTAGGCCCGCGCGCGTGCCTCCGAGCCGGACCGGAGCGCGAGCCGTCCGGCGCGCAGCAGCACCTCGCGGGCATCGGGGTCGCGCTCCAGCGCGCGGCCGTAGGCGGCCTCGGCCTCCGCCGGGCGGCCGAGGGCCTCCAGCGCCTCGCCGAGCGCACCGTGGGCCTCGGCATCGCCGGGATCGATCTGCACCGTCCTCTCCAGCAGCGCACGGGCGGTCTCGGGCTCGCCCCGGTCGAGCAGCGCCATGCCCAGCCGCCGCAGACCGGTGGTGTCGCGATTGAGGTCGGCCAGTGCCTGCACCGTGCGCACCGCATCGTCGGGGTGTCCCGACTCGAGGGACATCTCTGCGAGCAGCAGATACGGCTCCTGCTCGCGCGGAGCGAGCTTCCGGGCCCGCTCCAGGATCTCTCGCGCGCGCTGCGGTCGATCGGTCTCGTAGAGGAGCCGCCCGAGGAAGATCAGCGCGGGCACGTGGTCCGGCCACCGGTCCAGGAGTCCGCGCGCGGTGACCTCGGCGCGGGCCGCGGCGCCGGACCGGGCCTGTGCCTCGGCGAGCGCGAGCACCAGCTCGGGCCGGCCGGGATCGGAGGCGAGCGCGAGCCGCAGCTGCTCCACGCTCCGGAGGTGCTCGCCCTGCAGCGCGAGAAGCCGCGCGCGGAGGAAGTGGGCGTAGGCCGAGGCCGACGAGTAGTCGTCGGTGGGGGCCTCCATCGCCTCCTTCATCGCCGAGACGTCCACCCGGGGATGCGCCGGCGGGGCGCCCAGGAGGACGAGGGCAACGAGGGTGGGAGCGACCACGGCGGGGGATTCCTGCCCCGCAGCCTAACAGGCGGACCCGGGGGGTTGCGTGTCACCCCCGGCCGGAAACGTCAGCTCGCCGGCCGTCGGTCGAGGAGGTGGTCCAGCACCGCCTCGGGAAGCTCGCGCCCGGGCACCTCGGCGACCTCCACGTGACAGCTCAGGCTGGTGGAGGCGCGGAGGTCCGACTCCACGCGGCCGAAGACGGCCATCGCCTGCTCGGAGGTGCACTCGGGGAGGAGCGCGGCGAAGGTCCCCTGCCCGAGGTGGGCGAGGACGTCCGGCTGCCGCAGGCGCTCGCGCATCCGGGCCGCGGCGGTGCGCAGGAGCTCGGGGTGGACGGCGTCGGTGCGGGCGACGGCGAGCGAGAGCGGCCGGCCGTAGCGGCGGGCGCGGGCTGCCTCCTGGGTGAGGCGGGCCACCAGCCCGCGCCGGTCGAGCAATCCGGTCTCGGCGTCGGCGACGGCGACCAGCTGCCCCTCGGCCTCGGGGGTGCTGGCCCGGCGCTTGTTGACCGAGAGGGCGCGCTCGGCCCGCTGGAGCAGCTCCGAGGCGTGAAAGGGCTTGGCCAGGTAGTCGACGGCGCCGAGGTTCAGGGCACGCACCCGGTCGGCGACTCCCACCTGCGCCGACACCAGGATGACCGGGATGTCCGCGGTGTCGCTGGAGGCCTTGAGGGAGAGCACGGCGTCGAGGCCATCGAGGTGGGGAAGGAAGACGTCCATCACCACCAGGTCGGGGTGGAGGGCATGCACCTTCGCCACGCCCTCGCGACCGTCGCGGGCCACGTCGACGCGGTAGCGCTTGCGGAGAATGCCCTCGAGGACGGCGGCGATGTCCGGCTCGTCCTCGACGATGAGCACCCGGGGCTGCTGCTCCTCGCCGAGCGCCTGCAGCTTGGGGACGGTCTTCTTGTCGGCCTGGGCGAGCGGGAGCGTGAAGACGAAGGCGCAGCCGCCGTCTGCCGGGCGCTCGGCCCAGATCTCGCCGCCGTGGAGCTCGACGAACTCCTTGCAGATGGCCAGGCCCAGCCCGGTCCCGCCGGGGCCGTGGCGGTAGCGGTCGAACACGAGGTGCATCTGCTCGTCGGGCATGCCGGGGCCGTCGTCCTGGACGACCACCTTCACGACCGGTCCGTCGGGCCGATGGAGCACCTCGCCCTCGACCAGGACGGTGCCCTTCTTCGCCGCGTACTCGAGGCCGTTGGTGATGAGGTTCTGGAGCACCTCGCGGAGCTTGAGCTCGTCCCCCATGACCGGGAGGCGCTCGGGAGCGTGGGCCTTGAGCGTCACCCCGCGCTCGGCGGCGAGGATCTCCAGCTCGAAGGCACAGTCGCGCGCCACGCGGCCGACGTCGAGCAGCTGCACGTCGAGGGCGACGCGGGCCTGCTCGCCCTTGCCGCGGTCGAGGAGAGACTCGACCATCTTGAGGATCTTCCGCGACTGCCGGACGATGGCCTCGGCGGAGGTCCGGAGGTCCCCCGGGAGGTTGGCGTCCTCCAGCATCCGGCCGTGGCCGAGCGTCACCTGAAGCGGAGCCCGGAGGTCGTGGCTGATGATGGCGATCAGCTCGTCCTTGAACCGGGCGAGCTCGCGCAGCCGGCGGTTGGCCTCGGTGAGCTCGCGGTATCGCTCGACGTAGGCGAGCTCGAGGTCGTCGCGCTTCTTCTGGACCGAGGCGTGGAGCTTGGCGTTGCGGACCGAGTTGGCCAGCGCGGCGGCGACCGCCTTGGCGAACTCCTGCTCCTCCGGACCGAACGCCCCTCGCCTCCTGGACAGGCGAAGGAACAGGGCACCGACGAGGTCGTCCTGGCTGATGAGCGGCTGGACGAGGATGCTCTTCACCGCCAGCGGGGCGATGGCGGGCATCACGTCCGCCATCAGCGGGTCCTCCAGCGCGTCCTCGATGTAGGTCGCTTCCCGGGTCTGCAGGGAGCGACGCACCTCCGGGTACTTGGAGAGGTCGATGGTGATGGGGTGGTAGTCGTCGCGCTCGCGGGTGGCCATCACCACCGCCTCGGTGGAGTTCGGCGAGTCGACGAGGACGACCGAGCAGCGGTCGGTCGGGAGCACCTGGCTCACCTTCTCCACCGCGATCTTGAGGATCTTCTCCAGCTCGAGGGATGACGTCGCCGCCTGGGTGATGTCCAGGAGCATCGCCATGCGCTCGGCGATGCGGACTTCGCGGTCCCCTGCCGTCTCCGGCGATCGTGCGAGGGCCGGCGTGGAACTCTCCCCGTTCATCAGCGCTCCAATTTTCCTAGATTTTCTCGGCACTGACCAGCGCTCCGTCGGGGAGTCGTCAACGACACCGATCTTTTGTCGCGGATCGGCTCAGGGCCGCCGCGCGGCCAGGAGAATTTCGCGATTCCCGGCCGGGCCATGCACCGGAGAATCCAGGGATCCGATGGGCACGAGCCCGAGCTGCTCCATGCAGGCCTGAACCCGCGCCACCGCCTCGGCCCGCACGGCGTCATCGCGCACCACCCCGCCCTTTCCGACCTGGGTCCGTCCCGCCTCGAATTGCGGCTTCACGAGCGCGACCGTCACTCCGCCCGGTGCGAGGAACACAACCGTCGCCGGGAGGACCTGGGTGAGCGAGATGAAGCTCACGTCCAGCACCAGGACCGAGACCGGCTCCGGGAGGTCGGCCGGTCCCAGGTGTCGCGCATTGATTCCCTCGTGGAGGACGACGCGCGGGTCACCACGCAGCCGGGCGTGCAGCTGACCACGGCCCACGTCGAGGGCGTGGACCTTCGCGGCGCCTGCCTGGAGGAGGCAGTCGGTGAAGCCGCCGGTGCTCGCGCCGACGTCGGCGGCGACGGCCCCCCGGACGTCGAGCTGGAAATGGCTCAGCGCCGCCTCGAGCTTGAGCCCACCGCGGGAGACGTAGGGCATCGGCTCGCCCTTGAGGCGGACCTCGGCGTCGGTGGACACGCGGGTTCCGGGCTTGTCGATGCGCTGGTCGTCCACGACCACCTGCCCGGCGAGCACCAGCGCCTGGGCCCTGGCCCGGGTGGGGGCGAGACCGAGGTCGACGAGGAGCACGTCCAGGCGCTCCTTCCTCGGGCGGTCGGCGGGTGACGGTCGCTCCACGGCGCGGGGTCTTAGCGCGGCATGGGGATGGGGCTCGATGTGAGGAGGGGTCGGGAACGGAACACGGGCTCGGGGTGAGGGCGAGCGACCGGGCGGTCGGTTCCGGCCCGGACGGATTCAGGACCCCGGACGTGTCCGTCCTGCGACGAGCTCCCGCACCGCCGCGGCGATCCCCTCCGCCGACAATCCCAGCGCCTTCCGCTGCGCCCGCGCATCGCCGTGTGGCACCGGAGCATCCGGAAGCCCGAGCGTCCGCACCCGGGTCGACACCCCGCGGGAGGCTGCGAGCTCCAGCACCGCACTGCCCAGCCCGCCGTGCGTCGTCCCCTCCTCCACCGTCACGACGTTGCCGGTGGCGCAGGCCTCCAGCACGCGGTCGGAATCGAGCGGCGCCAGCGACCGGACGTCGAGCACCTCGACCGGCACCTCGAGGGCCCCGGCCGCCTCCAGCGCCGGAAGCCCCATCGTTCCGATCGAGACGATGGCCGCCACCGCGCCGTCCGGACGCCGGAGCCAGCGCGCGCCGCTCACCGGCCCCGGCTCCACGTGGATCGACGCCGGCGTGGTGGGGAGCGTCCCGCGCGGGAAGCGGAACGCCGCCGGCCCCGGGCCGGCCAGCGCCGTCTCCAGCACCGCATCCACGTCCTCGGCCAGCGTCGGCGCGTAGATCCGCAACCCCGGAAGCGGCCGGAGGAACGCGAGATCGTACGTGCCCTGGTGCGTTGCCCCGTCCGCGCCCACCAGCCCGGCGCGGTCGATGGCCAGCGTGACCGGCAGCCGCGGCAGGACCACGTCGTGGATGAGCTGGTCCAGCGCCCGCTGGAGGAAGGTGCTGTAGATGCACACCACCGGCCGCAGCCCCCGCGCGGCGAGACCGGCGGCGAGCGTCACCGCGTGCTGCTCGGCGATGCCCGCGTCGTGCACCCGGGGCCCGAATCGCTGCCGGAGCCCGGTGAGCGACGAGCCCTCGAGCATCGCAGGAGTCACCACGACCACCCGCGGGTCCCGCTCCATCGCCCGCCCCAGCGCCTCCGCGACCGCGTCGGACCAGGTGGGCTGCCCGTGCCGGCTGCGGACCAGCTTCCCGTCCCGCATCTCGTAGGGGCCCATCGCGTGGCCTCGCGTCGCGACGTCGGCCTCGGCCTCCGCCAGGCCGCGGCCCTTCTCCGTCCGGACGTGCACCACGACCGGCCGGCGGCTGCGCCGCGCCTCGGTCAGCGCCGGGAGCAGCTCGCCGAGGGCGTGGCCGTTCACCGGCCCGAGGTAGGTGAAGCCCAGCCCCTCGAAGAAGGCTCGCGCCGCCGGTCCGGCCAGCATCCGCGGCACCGCGCCCACGTTCGCCGAGATGGACATCCCGTTGTCGTTCAGCGCCACCACCAGCGGGAGCCCGCTCGCGCCGGCGTCGTTCAGCCCCTCGAAGGTCAGGCCTCCGGTCAGCGCGCCGTCGCCGACGATCGCCACCGCGCGACCGGACGCCCCGGTGCGCGCCCGCGCCTGCGCCATCCCCAGCGCCACGCTCACCGCGGTGCAGGCATGGCCGGCAGGAAAGGCGTCGAACGTGCTCTCCCGCGGATCGAGGAACGGGGCGACGCCGCCCTCCTGGCGGAGGGTGTGCATGCGCGGGGACCGGCCGGTCAGCAGCTTGTGCGCGTAGGCCTGGTGGCCGACGTCGAAGACGAGATCGTCCTCGGGCGCGTGGAACACCCGGTGGAGCGCGACGATCAGCTCGACCGCGCCGAGCGAGGCGCCCAGGTGTCCTCCCACCTGGCCGCAGATGGAGATGATCTCCTCGCGCAGCTCGGCGCAGAGGACCGGCAGCTCGTGCTCCGGCAGCGCGCGCACGTCCTTCGGTGACAGGACGTGCTCGAGCAGCGTCACGTGCTCCGCTCCACGCTGTAGCGGGCCAGCGCGGCGAGCGGTCCCGGCGTGGGCTCGAGCGCCTTCACCGCAGCCAGCGCCTCGTCCACCAGCGACAGCGCCCGGGCCCGCGAGGCCTCCGGCCCCAGCACCGCCGGATAGGTGTGGCGGCCGGCCGCAGCATCCGCCCCGGTCGGCTTGCCCATCGCCTCGGCCGAGGAGGTGACGTCGAGCAGGTCGTCCGCGATCTGGAAGGCCAGCCCCACCGCGTCGCCGTAGCGCTCGGCCGCGGCGACCTGGGCCGCCGTTCCATCCTCGGCCACGACGCCCAGCGTGCACGCCGCGCGGAGGAGCGCACCGGTCTTCGCCCGGTGGAGGCGCGTGAGGTACCCCTCCTCGGCCGGCCGGTCCTCGGCGATGTCCAGGACCTGGCCGCCCACCATCCCCACCGCCCCCGCGGCCTGGGCGAGCCGGGATGCCAGCTCGGCCCGCCGCGGCTCCGGGCCGGTGGCGACCAGGGCGAAGGCCTCGGTGAGCAGCGCGTCGCCGGCGAGGATGGCCATCGCCTCCCCGAACACCTTGTGGTTCGTCGGCCGGCCGCGGCGCAGGTCGTCGTCGTCCATCGCCGGCAGGTCGTCGTGCACCAGGCTGTAGGTGTGGATGTACTCGAGCGCGCAGGCGGCGTCGTCCGCCGCCGCTCCGGGAGGACCCCCCCGGACCGCCTCGGCGAACGCGAGGCAGAGCACCGGCCGGAGCCGCTTGCCTCCGGCGAGCAGCGAGTACCCCATCGCATCCACCAGCCGCCTCGGCGCGGCCCCGACGCGCCGGAGCCGGTCCACGAGCAGCGCCTCGACGCGCGCGCCCCGGGCCTGCAGCCACGGCTCGAGCTGGAAAGCGCTCATCGCGACATCCCTCCGGGGCCCCGGTCGACCAGCTCGCGCATCCGGCCGAGGAGCGCGTCGAAGTCCACGGGCTTGGTGAAGTAGCCGTCTGCGCCGGAGGCGAGGCCGGCCTCGACGTCGCTGCGAGCCTTGCGCGCGGACACGAAGAGGACGGGGAGCGTCCGGAACTGCTCGTTGCGCCGCACGGCTCGGCACAGCTCGAAGCCGTCGATCCACGACATGTTCACGTCGAGGAGCAGGATGTCCGGCCGGTGCACGTGGAGGCTGGAGATGAGCTTCACCCCATTCGCGGCCTGGGTGACCTCGTAGCCCTCGATCTCCAGGGCCATCGCCAGCATCTCGCGGGTGTCTCGATCGTCGTCGACGATGATCGCCGAGCGGCGAGGGGGTTCGTCAGAACGGGATGTCGTCATCGTCGCTGGCCGCCGGAGCGGGCTTCGACGGCGCGCCCCGGACGGTTTCGAGAGGGACGGTCCGGTCCCCGCCCTTGTGCTCCAGAAGCTCCTGAACGCGGCGCTCGGCCTGCTGGAGGAGCGCCTCTCCGCGCTTCACCAGCTGGATTCCCTTCTCGAACTCCTCGAGCGAGTCCTCGAGGCTGAGCTGCCCGCCCTCGAGCTTCTTGACCACCTCCTCGAGGCGGTCCACGACGTCGCTGTAGCGCTCGCTGGGCGGCTCTTCTCGGGTGGCCACGGGACCGTAGCGTCTACCGCCGGGACGGCCGTCCTGCAACCGCCGCGGGACGTCGCCGTCACCCCGGGTGACCGGCTGTGCTGGCCACACCCCAGGCCGGCCGCGCGGCGCCTACTCCTCGCCGGCGGGCTTCACAGCGGTGATGGTCGCCTCGGCCACGTCGCAGGTCGACAGAGAGTCGCACCCCGGGGGCGCCCAGCGGAGCCTCACCGCGGCGCCCACCTGGACGTCGCCGGCCCGGCGGACCAGGTGCCCGTCGTCCGCGCGGTAGACCACCGCGTAGCCGCGCGCCATCACCCGGAGCGGGCTCAGCCCGTCCAGCCGTCCGGCCTGCATCTGGATGCCCCCCTTCGCGTCCAGCAGGCGCGCCCGCATCGCGCGGCCGAGACGGGCGCGCGCCTCGTGCACCGGCACCCGCGCCGTCGAGACCCGCAGCTCGCCGTGCTGTCGCAACCGGGCGGTGAGCGCGGCCAGACGGGTGCGGGCACGGGCGAGGTCCCCGTCCGGCGCACGCCGCTCGAGCCGCTGCCGGATCGAGACGAGCGCGGCCGCCTCCATCGAGAGCCGGGCCCGCTGGACCTCCGCCAGCCGCCAGCGCAGCCGCTCGACTCGGGCTCGGCGCTCGCCGAGCAGCGCCTCGGGCCGGAAGCGCTCCAGCCTCCCGCGCAGCTCCATGAGCCGGACCCGCTCCCCACGGTGCCGCTCGGTCCACAGCCGGCCGAGCGCCCGCTCCTGCTCGATGAGACCGTGCCGGTGCCGCGTCACCTCCTGGCGCGGGTCGCGCAGCCGGCGCTCTCGCTGGCGCATCCGCTCGCGGGCCTGCGCCACCGCGCTGCCGACCGCCTGGCGGAGCCGGGTGCGGGTGGTGCGAAGGTCGTCGAGGAGCGCCTCGAGCTCCGGCGCGAGCAGCTCGGCGGCGGCGCTCGGCGTCGGTGCGCGCACGTCGGCGACGAAGTCCGCGATGGTGAAGTCCACCTCGTGCCCCACCGCCGAAACCACCGGCACCGGGCTCGCGGCGATGGCCCGTGCCACCGCTTCCTCGTTGAACGTCCAGAGGTCCTCGACGCTGCCGCCACCGCGGGTGACGACGATGACGTCGACGTCGGTCCGCGCGAGCCGCTGGACGGCGCGCACCACCTCGTCCGCCGCGCCGGGACCCTGCACCCGGGCGTGGCAGAGCAGGACCGACAGGCGCGGGTTGCGACGGTGGAGCACGCGGAGGAAGTCGTGAAGCGCCGCACCGGAGCGGCTGGTCACGATGCCGATGCGCCGGGGGAGGAAGGGCAGCAGCCGGGGCGGGCGGAGGCGCTGCTCGCCCATCAGCCCCTCGGCGGTGAGCCGGTCCCGGAGCTGCGCGAAGGCGATGGCCAGGGCGCCCGCGCCGGAGGGCTCGATGCGCTGGACGATGAGGTTGTACTGGCCGGCCTTCTCGTAGACGTCGAGGTTGCCCTCGGCGACGACCTCCATCCCCTCCTCCAGCCGGAAGCGGAGGCGCTGGACGACGCTGGCCCAGATCTTCACGTCGATGGAGGCGCCGGCGTCCTTGAGCTTGAAGAAGAGGTGGCCGCTGGCGTGCAGGCCGCGGAAGTTGCTGACCTCGCCGCGGACCAGCACCCGCCGGAACCCCTCGGCGAGCACGCCCTTCACCGCCTGGGTGAGCTGGGTCACGCTGAGCACGACGCGCTCGGGACGGACCACCGGCGGGGGGGCCGGGGTGTCGATGCGCACCACCTCGGTGGTGGAGCTCCACCGAACCGTCGCTCCGCGCTCGCGGGGGCGCGCCGGTGCGAGGTCGACCCGCACCGTCTCGCGTGACGCCTCCGCCCAGGGCGGTGGCTCGAGCTCCGGGGGCGGCTCGGGCGGAGGCTCCCGGACCTGCGAGGGCGAGGTCGTGGAGTCGTCCGCCCTGCGCGCGTGCTCCTCCGCCATCTCCGGGACCCGAGGACCCTCGGGTCGCACGCGCCCGGGCACCCCCGGGGCGAAGAGGTCGCCCTGGAGGGACGAGGGGACGGACGGCGCGAGGCTCTTGACCTTCTTCACGGGCACGAGGCGAGGGTCTCCGGAGGGGTGGAGTATGCCGTGGGACTGACGCTGGTCGCTTGCCCGCAGGCTCTGCGGTCGCCGCTCAGCGCTCGTCCTGCGCGGGCGGCTGGACGGAGAAGCCGCGGGCGAGCTCGCCGGCCCGCTTCGCCTCGGGGGTCCCGGGGAACTCACGGGTGACCATCGAGCAGGTCAGGACGGCGTCCGGCCCGAGCTGCAGCGAGGCCTCGATCTCGCACTTCTCGAGGAGAAGGGCCTTTCGCCGGTCCCCCGTCGCGGTCTCGAGCTCCTTGCGAATCTCCCCGAGGCGGGCCTGCTTCTCGGGAGAGCCCGCGCCCATCCGCATCGCCTGCATCGTCGGCGCAGCCTTCGCCGCGTTCCGGGCCGGGGCGCTGGCAGCGCCACCGGAGGCGCTCGCGGTCTTGTCCTCGCTGGCCACGGCGTCGGCCATCGGCGCGGCGGCGATCTTGGCGACCTCCGCCGTGCGGGCGTCCAGGGCGCCGGCCGGAGCCGGAGGCGCCTGGGCGACGACCGAGGCGGGCGGGCTGACCGGTCGAGCCGCGGCGCCGGTGGTCCCCTCGTCGGCGCGAGTCCCGGCGCTGCGCTTCTTCATCGCCACGGACGGCGAGCCGGCCGTGCCAGCGCCGGCGCCGCCCACCTTCCCTCCGGAGGCGGTCGCGCTGCCGAGGGCCCCGGAGAGGTCGGTGGCCGCGGCCGCTCGACCGGCGGCCTCGCCGTCCGACGGCGCCCGCGAGAGCTTGAGCGGCTCGGCCGGGGCATCGAGCTTCGACAGGGCCTTCTGCTTCGGAAACTCCGCCGGGCGCCGGCGCTCGGCCACGGTCTGCTCGTTGCGGGACCGCTCGGACTTCGCTTCGGGCAAGGCCTCCTTCTCCTTGCTGTCCTTCGCGCGGTCGTCGACCTCGTCCCGGCCGCGGTCGCCCTGTGCCGGCGGGGCCCGGACCTCCGCCTGGGCGAGCGCGTCGGTGGGCGGGGTGGCCGGGGCGCGGGCGAGGCCGTCCGAGGGGCGTTGCGGCGAGGGCAGCACGAGCCACACCACCGCGAAGGCGGTCGCGGCCGAGAGCAGCGCCAGGACACGCAGGCCGCCGCGTCGGGACCGGGCGCGGGCCGCGGCCTGCTCGCCGTAGGCGAGGAGCGACTCCAGCCCCCGCTCGGGCGCGGGCTCGGCGGGGACCGACCGGAACGCGCTGCGCACCTCGGCGATGTCCTCCAGCACGTGCCGGCAGCGGGCGCACCCATCGACGTGCTGGCGGAGCGCACGCGCCTCCGCGGTCGAGGCCTCGCCGTAGGCCAGCTCGAGGAGCCGGTCGTCGTCCGGATGCATGGGCACGGGGGGCCTCATGCCACCTGTCCTCCGGCGGACGCGTCGATGCCCGCCGCCGTCAGCCGCGTGCGGAGGGCCTCGAGCGCGTACCGCATCCGGCTCTTCACCGTGGGCTCGGGCGCGCCGGTCATCCGGGCGATCTCGTGGAAGGGAATGCCGGCCATCTCGCGCAGGAGGAACACCTCCCGCTGGGCATCGGGGAGCGCGGCGATCGCGGCCTCGAGCACCGGACGCAGCTCGGACGCGGCGGCGGCGCGCTCGGGGTCGTGCGCCTCGGTCGACACCGGCTCGGTCACCAGCGGCTCCGCGGCGCGGGCGCGCTCTCGTCGTGCTCCATCCACGCAGGCATTCCTCGCGATGGTGTACAGCCAGGTGGTGAAGCGCGCACGGGGACTCCAGTCGCTCGAGGCACGCACCACCTTCAGCCACGTCTCCTGGAGGATGTCCTCCGCCCGCGCCCGGTCCTGCGTCCACCGCAGGACGAACGCGAACACCGCCGCCCGGTGCCGTCGCACCAGCTCCGGGAACGCCCGGGCATCACCCCGCTGGAACCTCCGCATCAGGACCTCGTCGGGGGTCGTGTCTTGGGGCGAGTCGATGCGGCCTCCGCCGGTGCTCCGTCCATGCCCCTGAAACGCGGGGCGGACGGGAAGGATCTACGGCTCCGCCCGAGTCTGGCAGCCCGTCTGCTCGGCTGTCATGGGAGGGGGTTGATCTGCTCCACCGGCACACCCGGCGGGGCCTGGGGAGTGAAGAGCGCGGCGTCCGGCTGCTCGCCCAGCCGGAGGTCGGTGTACTGGAGCGCGACGCTGCCTGCCCCGGCGAAGGCGATGCTCCGCGGGAACGGCGTGCCGCGGACGTCCTCGAACCCGTCGAAGGTCAGCGTGTACGCGTCCGGCCCGTCGACCTGGCTGCGCAGCACGCGCTTCCGGGTGGGGTCGACCCACAGCTCCTGGGTGCGTCCACCGGACCGGAGCGTGACCCGGAACACGTTGTGCTCCGAATCGACGGCGAGGGTGGGAGACGGATCCGGCACGCGCGGGGCACGCCCGAGGAGCATCGCGACCAGCTGGTCCGGCGGGAGCGCGACCGGAAGCACGCGGGAGACGTTCTGGGCGTTGGCGGCGCCGCGCAGCCAGGTGCCGGTGTCGGACGCGAGCATCACGAACTGCCGCCCGTCGGAGACGAGGATGCCGCTCGGCTTGCCGAAGAAGTCGAGCACCTCGAGGTGGACCGAGGCGGGGGCGGCGACGGCGACGAACATCTGGACGTTGCCCTTCTTGCCCCGGGCGTCTACATGGGCCTTCGCCTGACTCTGGAGCGCGGCGACTCCGGCCTCCACGGCGTCCACCTCGGCGAGCAACGCGGTGGCGTCCGGAGGAGGGGCGGTGCGCACGTCTACCCGGGGAGGGCAGCCAGCGAGCAGGAGCAGGAACAACGGCCAGCGACGCCTGTTCATGGGCAGCGAAAAGCACGTAACCTCGGTAAGACTCAAGGATTTGAGGACGGAATGACCTTCGAAGAGCTGTCCCACTACCTGCGCCTCGGGGGCGCCACGCTGGCCTTCATCCTGGCCGCGTCGGTGCTGTCCATCGGCGTGGCCGTGGAGCGGTGGATTGCACTGTGGAACATCTCCGCCAACTCCCGGGCCCTGACCGATGCCGTCGGGCGAAATCTCTTGAGGGGGGACATCTCGGCGGCGAAGGGAACGGTGGACCGCGCGGACACCCCGCTCGCGGACGTGTACCGGGTGGCGTTCGAGCGGCTGGAGCGGAGCCGGACGGTGACTCCCGGGGTCGAGGCGGCGGTGGACCGCGAGCGGGCGCAGCTCGGTCTCCGGCTGAAGAAGAACCTCTGGATCCTCGGCACCATCGGCGCGACGACGCCGTTCGTGGGCCTCTTCGGCACCGTGGCAGGCATCATGCGGAGCTTCCGCGAGCTCGGTCTGGACGTGGAGGCCGGCGGGACCGGCGGCACCGCGGCGGTGATGACCGGCATCTCCGAGGCGCTGGTGGCCACGGCGGCGGGCATCCTGGTGGCGGTCGAGGCGGTCATCCTCTTCAACTACTTCCAGTCCCGCATCTCGCGGCTCAACGTCGAGATGCGTCTGCAGATCGAGGAGTTCATGGAGCTGCTCCGTGAACGTCCGAGCGGGTCGGCGCATCCCGAGCCGGTGCAGCAGTCGATGGCCCCCACCCCGCTGCCCGCGGTCACCACCGCCGGGGCGAGCTAGGACGGGCGGCAGATGGCGATCGGACGGGTCCCGGGGACGGCGGACGATGAATCCGAGGAGGCGGTCTTCTCGGAGATCAACATCACCCCGCTCACCGACATCTTCCTGGTGCTGCTGATCATCTTCATGGTCACCAGCTCGGTCATCGTGAACCAGGGCGCGGGGGCGGCGAAGGCCGGCCTCAAGGTCAATCTCCCGAAGGGGAGCGCCGCGGACGTGATGCCCGCGTCGACCGACCTCTCGGTGGCGGTGCTCCAGGATGGCCGGGTGGTGCTCTCGGGCAACGTGGTGAGCCAAGAGGAGCTGAAGAAGGCCCTGGACGAGGCACGGGCGAAGAACCCGAACACGCTGGTGGTCATCCAGGCCGACGAGGGCGTTCCCCACGGCAGGGTGGTCGAGGTGATGGAGACGGCGAAGGGCGCCGGCCTCGGTCAGCTCGCCATCGGCGTCCGCGAGGCGCCGGGCGGAACGAAGTAGCAGCGACCCTCATCCCTCGGCGGGGGCGGTGTCCGGCACCGGCGCGAGCGGACCGTCGTCCTCGACCGGCTTCCCCTGCCAGCGCGTCCACTGCTGGAACATGACCGGCAGCACGAGCAGGGTGAGGAGGCAGGCCGACAGCGTCCCGGAGACGATGACCACCGCCAGCGGCCGCTGGGTCTCGCTCCCCGCGGCCCTGGAGAGCGCCGCCGGAACGAGGCCGAGCGCCGCCAGCGCCGCCGTCATCAGGACCGGGCGGAGGCGCTCGCGGGCACCCTCGAGGATCGCCACCCGGACCGGATCCCCACGGCGATGCCGTTCCGCGATGGCGGACATGACCAGCACGCCGTTCAGCGAGGCCTGGCCGATGAGCGCGATGAAGCCGACCGCCGCCGCGACGCTGAGCGGGAAGCCGACGAGCGCCAGCCCGAAGACGCCGCCCACGAGGGCCAGGGGGACGTTCAGGAGGGTGAGGAGCGCGAGAGGCAGGGAGTCGAACGCCTTGAAGAGCAGGACCAGGGTGATCAGCAGCGCGACCGGGACGACCGTCGTCAGACGCGCCATGGCCCGCTCCTTGTTCTCGAACTCCCCACCCCACTCGATGGCCATGCCTGCCGGCAGTGGCGCGTTCCGCTCCAGCGCCGCCCTGGCGTCGGCGACGAAGCCGCCCAGGTCACGACCGCGCACGTTCATCCGGATCCCGATGTAGCGGCGGCCGTTCTCGCGGTTGATGCTCGCCCGCCCCACGCCGGTGTGGACCTCGGCCAGCGCGCTCAGGGCCACGAGATTGCCGCCCTCCACCGGGACCCGGAGGGCCCGGAGCTTGTCGAGGTCGTCCCGGGCAGAGGGAGGCAGCCGCATCACCACGTCGAACCGGCGCTCGCCGTCCCAGAAGTCGGCGACCGGACGGCCACCCACCGCGGTCTGGAAGACGCGCTGGAAGTCTCCCAGTCGAAGTCCGTGCCGGGCGAGCGCCTTCCGGTCGGGGGTGATCTGGATCTGAGGCACCTCTCCGCTCTTGACGATCCCCAGGTCGGCGACGCCGGGGATGCCGGCGATCAACGCCTTCGCCTTCTCGGCGTACGCCTGGAGGGCCACCAGATCGGCGCCGTAGATCTTCACCGCGATCTGTCCGAACTGACCGCTGATGTTCTCGTTGACGTTGTCGCGGATGGGCTGGCTGAAGTTCGCCTCCAGCCCGGGGACCGAGGAGAGGTCTCTCCCCAGCTCGGTGATGACGTCCGAGAGATCGTCGACTCCGGCCGGCCACTGCTCCGGCGGCTTCAGGCGGACGAAGTACTCGAGGTTGTTGGTGAGGGTCGCGTCGGTCCCGTCCTCCGGACGGCCGAGCTGGGAGAGGACGCTCTCCACCTCGGGCTTGCCGGCGATCAGCTCGGTGATGCGAGGAACGAGCTGTCGCCCCTGGTCCAGCGAGACGTTCGAGGGAAGGGTGAAGGTGATGTACAGCGCGCCCTCGTTGAGCTCGGGAAGGAACTCGCTCCCCAGACGAGGCAGGGTGAAGACCGCGGCGCCGAGCAGCAGCCCCGCCGCGCCGAGCACCCACCACGGTCGGCCGAGACAGAAGCCGAGCGTGCCGTCGTAGGCGCGCGCGGCCACCCGGAGGAGCGGCGACTCGCGGTGGTGAAACGGCCCGCGATAGACGATCGCGGCGAGGACCGGGACGAGGGTGACCGAGAAGAACAGGGCGCCGGACAGCGCGGCGACGACCGTGTTCGCCATCGGAGCGAAGATCCGGCCCTCCACCCGCTCGAGGAGGAAGATGGGCAGGTAGGCGGCGATGATGATGAGCAGCGCGAAGACGGTCGGGCGAACCACCGACCGGGTCGCGGCCTGGATGGAGGCGATCCGGGACTCCTCCCGGTGCGCGATGGCGAAGCGCACCAGGATGGCCTCGATGATCACCACCCCTCCGTCGACGATCACCCCGAAGTCCACTGCCCCCATCGACAGGAGGTTGGCGCTCATGCCCCGGAGCCGGAGATAGATGAACGAGGTGAGGAGCGAGAGCGGGATGAGGAGCGCCACGATCAGCGACGCTCTCAGGTCGAGCAGGAAGACGAAGAGCACCAGCGTGACCAGAAGGCCTCCCTCCAGGAGGTTCCGGCCCACGGTGCGAAGCGTGGTGCCCACGAGCTCCGTCCGGTCGTAGAACGGCTCGACATGGGCGTGGTCGGTCTGCAGGCGCCGGTTGATCGCGCCCACGGCCTCCCGGACCTGTGCCAGCACCACCGAGGGGTTCTCGCCGCGGCGCATGAGGACGATGCCCTCGATCGCGTCGGGATTGCGCCCCCGGCTGACCACGCCCTGGCGCGGAGCCCAGCCCTCCGAGACGTCGGCGACGTCCTTCACGAACACCGGCGTGCCTTCGCGGCTCGCCACGCTCACGAACCGGACGTCGTCGATGCCATGGAACAGGCCATCGCTGCGGATGACGAACTGCTCGGCGCCCCGCTGCAGGACGCCTCCGCTGGCATTCATCGACCCGGCGCGGATGCTCTGCTCCAGGTCGTCGAGGGTCAGCCCGAACGCCGACAGCCGCAGCGGGTCGGGCTGCACGTGGATCTCCCGGACCAGGCCCCCGTAGCTGACGACGTCGGCGACACCGTTGACCCGGAGGAGCATCGGGCGCACCACCCAGTCCTGAAGCGTCCGGAGAAGCCGCGGATCCCCTCCCGCGCCATCGAGCGTGTAGCGATAGACCTCGCCGATGGGCGTGGCGAAGGGACCGAGCTGCGGGACGACGCCGTCGGGCAGCTCGACCGCCCGCAGCCGCTCGAGCACCTGCGCCCGCGCCGGCTGTCCTTCCACCCCGTCGAGGAAGGTCAGGGTCACGAAGGAGAGCCCGAAGAGGGAGAGGTTGCGCAGCCGTCCGAGCCCCGGGGTCCCGTTCAGGGCTCGCTCGAGGGGAAGACCGATCTGCCGCTCCACCTCCTCGGCCGGTTGACCCGGGTAGAGCGTGATGACCTGGACCTGCGTGTCGGTGGGATCGGGAAACGCCTCGACGGTCAGCTGTCGGAACGAGACCCACCCTGCGAGCGCCACCACCGCGGAGCCGACGAGGACCGCGCCGCGATTGTGAAGGCAGAAAGCGATCCAGCGGTCGAACACGATGGAGCGCGCACGTTAGCCGCTGTTGCACCAGACACGGGGATTCCGCCGGAAGCTGCAACTGGATGTTGCGAGATCATCGGTCCGTCGGCGAGCGCGGCGCTCAGGCTCCGGCGTCTCCCGGCAACCCGGTGGCGGCGACGAGGTCCGCGGTCTTCCCGGCGCGCGGATGCAGACCTTCGTCGCGCAGCTCCCGGGGTGACTCAGGTCGTCCCGAGCGCCGCGTCCGGGATCTCGAGCGGCGAGGCGTCCTCGGTCGCGAGCGAGCGCGCCGAGGCCTCGACCTGGGGCAGCACGTTCCGGGCGAACCACAGGGCCGACTGCACCTTGCCCGTGTAGAACGCCTTGTCCGGCTCGGAGAGGCCGCCGGCGGCGAGCTTCTTCTGCGCCAGCGCCGCCGCATCGAGCAGCACCCAGGCCACCGCCACCTGCGACATCATCGTCAGGAAGCGGTTCGCGGACAGGCCGATGAGCCCCAGGCCGCCGTTCTGGTTCTGGCTCCAGCCGAGCAGCGTCATCGCGCTCGACATGAGCGCCTCCTGCCCCGCCGCGAGCAGCTCCACCGCCTTGCCCAGCGTCGCATCGCCTCGCTGCGCCTCGACGAAGCCGGCCACGTCCTGGAGGAACGCCTGGAAGTTCGCCCCACCCGCCTGGCCCATCTTCCGGCCCACCAGGTCCATCGCCTGGATGTGATTGGTGCCCTCGTAGATGCTGTAGATCTTCGCGTCGCGGGCGTACTGCTCCACCGGGTGGTCCTTCAGGTAGCCGGCGCCGCCGTAGACCTGGATCGCCACCGCCGCGAGCCGGAACGCCTCGTCCGACGCGAACGACTTCACGAGCGGCGTCAGGAGGTCCACCTGACCCTTGTGGTAGCTGGCCTTCTCGTCGTCCTTCCCCGCCAGCGCCCGCGCCTGGTCCCCGTGCCAGGCGAGCTTCACGATCAGGGCGCGGATCCCCTCGGTGTGCGACTTGAGGTCGAGCAGCATCCGCCGCACGTCGGGGTGCTCGAGGATCGCCACCCGGGGAACGGTCGGGTCCTTCCAGTGGGTGTAGTGCGGCCCCTGCTTCCGGTCGCGGGCGTAGTCCACCGCGTTCTGGTAGGCCGCCGCCGCCGTCGCCAGGCCCTGGATGCCGACGGCGATTCGCGCGCCGTTCATCATCCGGAACATCTGGGACATGCCCAGGTTCTCGACGGTGCCGACGAGCTCGCCCTCGCATCCGTCGCTCTCGCCGAAGTTGAGGACGCAGGTCGCCGAGCCGTTGATGCCCATCTTGTGCTCGATGGAGCCGACGGTGACGTCGTTGCTCCCGCCGACCTGACCGTCGGCGGAGATCTTCTTCTTCGGCACGATGAACAGCGACAGCCCCTTGGTCCCCGGAGGCGCGCCCTCCACCCGGGCCAGCACGAGGTGGACGATGTTGTCGGCCAGGTCGTGATCGCCGCCGGAGATGAAGACCTTCGTGCCCTTGATGGCGTAGCGGCCGTTGCCCAGGCGCCTCGCCGACGTCTTCGCGGCGCCGACGTCGCTGCCGGCGTGGGGCTCGGTGAGGCACATCGTCCCGCCCCAGGTGCCGTCGAGCATCTTCTCCGCGTAGCGCTTGCTCTGCTCCGGCGTGCCGCACTCGATGATGGTCTCGGCGGCCCCGAAGGCCAGGCCGGGGTACATGTTGAAGGCGGGGTTCGCGCCGGAGAGAAGCTCCTCCACCAGCACCACCAGCGACTGGGGCGCGCCCTGCCCGCCGTGGTCGGTGGCGACGCCCAGTGACTTGAAGCCGTTCTCGTAGAGCTGCTTCCACGCGTCCTGGAAGCCCTTGGGCGCCTTCACCTGGCCACCCTCGATGCGGCAGCCCTCCCGGTCACCGGTGGCGTTCAGGGGGCCGAGCACCTCCCGGGCGAAGCGGTACGCGGCGTCGAGAACGGCACGGGCCTCGTCCTCGCCCCAGGCCTCGTACGGCGCCTTCCCCAGCAGCTCCCCGAGCCGGAACTGCTCGAGCAGCACGAAGGACAGCTCCCGGAGGTCCGCCTTGTACCAGTTCAGTCCAGCCGCCATCGGTCGACTCCAAAATCAACGGGACGTGCTCGAAGCATGTGTCCGACTGATTCCCGAGTCAATCCGAAATGACGCCCCGCGTCGGCAGGTCGGTTCAGGGTTCCGACAGGCCTACTTCTTGGCGGGCTTCTTCTTGGGTTCCGCCACCTTCCGCAGCGCGTGGGACTCGCGCGGGGTGGCCTTCTTGACCCCGGAGACCGGGGCGGCGACGGCGGGCTCCTTGCGGGGGGCGGGCGCCGGCGGCGGAGGGGGGAGGATGCTCTCGCGGGGGGCGGGCACCACGAGCGGCGGCTGACCGGAGCGCTGGCGGTTCTCGTCGTCCAGCGAGTGGAAGAGCTGGATCTGCGCGCCGCCGCGGAGGACGAGCTCGCCCTTCTGGTTCTCGGCCCAGACGTCGAGCTCGGCGAAGTAGCGGCCCTCGTCGCCCCAGCGCTCGGTCACCCGGCCCTTGCAGACCACCGTGTCGCCCGGCCAGATGATCTTGGAGAACTTCACCGAGTAGCGCCGGAGCTGCGCGCCGCGGGCCCAGTCGGACACGAGCTGTCCGAGGAAGCCCATGATCAGCATCCCCGGCGCATACACGCTCGGCATGCCCAGGCTCTTGGCGTACGTCTCGTCGACGTGCACCGGGTTGAAGTCGCCCGAGGCACCGGCGTAGCGAGCGAGCTGCACGCGGTCCACGGGGGTCTTCGTGAGCGCGGGGAGCTCCTCCCCCACGCGCACCGCCTCGAAGTAGAGCTTGCGTGATGCCATCGCCGGTCAGCTCTCCTTGCTCGCGCGCACCACCAGCGTGCGCCGGGCCTTGAAGACGAGGTTTCCTTCCTCGTCACGCCCCTCGTCCTCGATGACCGCCACGTCCATCTTTCCCGCAGGACCGGTGCGCTCGAGCACCTCGGCGACGCGGGTGGAAACGTAGATGCGGTCACCGGCGAAGATGGGCCGGTCGTACTCGAACGCCTGCTCCGCGTGGAGCAGGCTCTTGATCCCCACCCCGAGGAGCTCCCGGAGGTCTGCGGCGGAGTGGAAGCTCGCCGGGAACGTGGGCGGGGCGACGATCGTGGGGTAGCCGGCAGCCCGGGCGTACTCCTCGTCGTAGTACATCGGGTTGAAGTCGCCGAGCGCCTCGGCGAACCGGCGGATCGCCCCCTTCTCGACCTCGTTCAGGGTCGGCGGTGAGGAGCGGCCGATGGCGTTCTTGTCCAGCATGTCAGGTCCTCTGGCGGATCATCGTCCCGCCGGCAGATCGAGCACGGTGAGGAGCCCGGACTCCGCCGATGCGACGCGTGGAGCGGCGTGTACCACGAGCCGGGCGGTGGCGGAGTCCCCTGGGATCCCGCCGGGGATCTCGACGCGGAGCCGTGTGTCCGATTCAATGACGATCTGGTCCCCGGGGGGCTCCGCTCCCAGGGCGAGCATCAGCTCGAGCCGCACCCTCTCCTGCCCGTCCACCAGGCCGACGACGGTCTGGTTCACGCCCGCGACGCGGCCGCGAGGGACGAGGAACGCACCTCCGGGAATGTCCTCGTGCGCCATCACCGGGGCCACTTCCTCCTCGTACTCGTCGAGGTCCATCCCGAGCCCGAGCGCGCACAGCGCCGCGGACTCGAGCAGCCCCACGTGCCCCACCGAGCCCTCGGCGGCGAGCGAGTCGAACTCCTCCTCGGTGAGGCCGGCGCCGATCTTCCGCTGCAGCGCCTCGCGCCGGCCTCGCGCGTCCACCACCCGACGCGCGAGGACATGGCGCACCGCCCCCACCGTCTGCCCGAGGGTCGCCGCGAGCCGGTCGAGGACGAAACCCGGGTTGACGCCGGTCCCGAGCACCGAGACCCCGGAGCGCTGGGCGGCGCGCTCGAGGCGCTCGGCCACGTCCGGGTGACGGACCCAGGGGAAGGCGAGCTCCTCGCAGGTGGAGACCACCGGGTGTCCTTCCTTCAGAGCGGCCAGGAGCTGCTCGGCGACGGCCGGAAGCGACGAGCCGGTGGCATGGAGCACCACCGGACGGCGGCCGCGCCCTGCACCCCGGCGGAGCTCGGAATCGACCTTGATGGGGGAAGGCACCCCCAGCGCGTCCAGCCGCTTGCCCACCAGGGCGGGATGAGTGTCCACGGCCGCAACGAGCGTCACCTCCTCCGACTGCAAGGAGGCACGCGCGATTTCCCGCCCGATGGCCCCGAGTCCCATCACCACCACGGGCACCGGGCCCGAGTTCGCCGCCCTGGCCATTGCCGACCGAATCTCCCGCCGTTTCGAGGGTTTGTGCTTTTACGCCCGGCCGGTCCGCCACGGCAACCAAAACGGAGACGACGTCTCAGAGACCTCGTTTTTCACTCAGGGAGTGACAACAACCCAATCTACCAGTGGATCTCCCTCCACCATGCCGTCGAGGGCTTCCATCCCGGAGACCACTGTTCCGATGATGGTGTAACGCCCGTCGAGGTGGGGCTGGGGCGAGAGGGCGACGAAGAACTGGCTTCCCCCCGTGTCCTTGCCACCGAGGGCCATCCCGACCGTCCCGCGCAGGTAGGTCCGGGGGGAGACCTCGCAGGGGATGGTGAAGCCCGGGCCCCCTTCCCCATCGCCACGCGGGTCCCCGCCCTGGACGACGAAGTCCGGGACGACGCGGTGGAAGGTGAGCCCGCGGAAGTACCCCTCGCGGGCCAGGCGGGACAGCTGGGCAACGGTGGCCGGAGCGGCCTGGAGGTCCGGCGCGACGACGACCGGCCCTCGCGCGGTCTCGATGCGCCACAGGGTGCCCGTGGACAGAGCGGGGGCTACCGGGGCCTCCGCCCCTGCCGGCAGGGCTGGAGCGCGGACCGGCGCGCCCTCGAGCGCACCGAGCACCCGCGCCCCTTCGTGGCGCACGTGGGCATGGGGTGAGGTGAGCCACTGCCGGGCCACGGCGGCGGCACCGTCCGGCTTCAGCTTGATGAGCGCGTCGGCGTAGGTGGTGACCACGTCCACCGTCGCCGTCCGGGCGCCGCCGAGGATGCCGGGCGCCGAGGCCCGATCTCCCAGCGTGGCCAGAGCGTCCACCGCGGTCGCGCGCACGATGGGGTCGGGATCCTGGAGGAGCGGGCGGAGCGCCGGCGTCAGCTCGGGAGCCTTGGTGCCCGGCACGACCGCCGCTGCCGCGGCGCGCACCTGGGGCGAGGCGTGGCCGAGGAACGGCTGGAGCGCCTTCTGCACCCGGGCCTCGGCGAGGCGCGGGCTCGCCGCCACGGCGTCCAGACCGAGCTTGAGCCTCCGCACCTCCGGGACCCGGCCCTGTCCGCAGCGGAGCGTCTCGTCGAGCCAGCCCCGCTGCCGATCCTCGGCCGCGGCCAGACGGCAGTCGAGCCAGGCGGCGGTCGCGCGCACCTGCTCCGGCGCGGTCTCGGCCGCGGCGCGGAGGCTCGTCCGCAGCCGCACCAGGACGCGCCGGGCGGACTCGGGGACGGGCGCCTGGGCCAGCGCGAGGAGCGGGGGGACGGCCTGGGGGAGGCTCGCGGGGCCGAGACCGGCGGCCTGCGCATCCAGCTCCCCGAGCGCGTCCGCCGGGGTGCAGGGACCGGGGGTGCAGCGGGTCGCGAGGGTCACGAGCCCCCGCACCGCCTCGGCGGCCACGCGCCCGTCGACGTCCCGCAGGAGCGCACGGAAGGCGGGTGCGTCCTCGGGGAGGGCCAGGTCGGAGACGCCCTTCGCGGCGATGGCTCGCACCTCCGGGTCGTCGTCGCGCAGGGCGGCGAGGAGCGCCGGCCTGCCGGCGGGCGACTTCATCTGCGCGAGCGCGTAGACGCCGGCCCAGCGGTAGGGCGGGAGGAGCGCGTGGGAGAGGCGCTCGAGGCCGGTGCGCGCCGCGTTCGGAACCGGCGCCTGCGCGCGCGCGGCGACGCCGAGGGCAGTGGCGGCACGGACCGGCACCTCGCTCCGCGGGTCTGCCTCGTCGGCGCGCTGTCCGGTCGGGATGGCGAGGAGAAGGACGAGCCGCTCGATGGTCGCCGGCGTCCGGACCCGGCCGAGCGCGTCCACGATGTGGAGCCGGGCGGCGGCATCGGTCTCCTTCGCCTCCGCCTCGAGCAGCGCGCGGGCCAGAAGCGCTCGCGTCTCGTCGGGGACGGGCTCCCACGCCAGCGCGAGCTCCCCGGCGGCGAAGGCGGCGGCGCCGCGGACGGCCGGTGCAGGGTCGGCCAGCGCAGCGGCCACGGTCGGAGCGGTGGAGAGGTCCTGGATCCGGCCGAGGGCGAGCAGCGCGCGCGCTCGCACCGTGGGGTCGGCGTGGAGGCGGGCGCGGGAGGTGAGGACGTCGCCGCGGGTGTCCCGCGCGAGCTCGAGCTCGGCGATGCGAGCACGTTCGACGGCGGCGAAATCGGTGGGGGGTGGCTTGCTCGGGGCGGTCGCACATCCGACCACGAGGCAGACGAGGAACACCCCCCGGCGACGAACCTGCATGTCAGCGGACGTTCGCACGCAGCGCCCACGAAGTCTTCCTGGATTTCAGCGAGCGACATCGTCGCCGGCTGTCCCGCCCCGTCGCACGCGCGGGCCCGACGAGCAGCATCCACGACCTCGATGACCGACTCCACGCCGGGCCGCCCCCTCCAGGCGAGAGGGGGAACGCCGGCATGGGGAATCGAACGGGCCGCGCTAGACTTCCGGCCGGGGCCGCCGCGTCGACGGCCTCACGCGTTCGAACGAGGGGTGGAGTGGCGGAGCCGGTCCGGGAGAAGGCCGCGAGAGAGTCCCCGCTCACGCGGTTCCATCAGCGCCTGCTGGCGGAGGAGCTGGCGTTGAAGGGCGGACGTGCGACCGACCGGCTCGCCCCCGCGCTCTCGGAAGCGAAGGTCGACCTCAATCCCCACCAGGTGGAGGCGGCGGCCTTCGCGCTCGAGTCGCTGCCGCACGGCGGCTGCATGCTGGCCGACGAGGTGGGCCTGGGGAAGACCATCGAGGCGGGCATCGTGCTCGCGCAGCTGGTGGCCGAGGGCAAGGGGCGGGTCCTGGTGCTCACCCCGGCGACGCTGCGCGCGCAGTGGCAAGGGGAGCTGCGGGACAAGTTCGAGCTCGAGTCGGTCATCGTCGATGGACGGACGGGGCGCGGCGGTCACGACCCCTTCGAGCAGGCGGTGCCGGTCATCGCGAGCCAACCGTTCGCCGCGGGCCGGGCGGACCGGATCCGGCGGATTCCCTGGGACCTGGTGGTGATCGACGAGGCGCACCGGCTCCGGAACGCGCATCGCCCGGGGAACAAGATCGCCCGTGCGCTCCGGGACGCACTTCGCGACCGGCCCAAGCTGCTCCTCACCGCCACCCCGCTCCAGAACGAGCTGATGGAGCTCTTCGGGCTGATGTCCTTCCTCGACGAGCAGATCCTCGGACCGGAGCACGCCTTCAAGAGTCGCTACACCGTGGACCCGGAGGTGGGCGGTCTTCCCGAGGGCCAGCTCCGGGAGTTCCGGGAGCGGCTGTCATCGGTCGTCCACCGGACCCTGCGCCGGCAGGTGCGGGAGTACGTCCGCTTCACCAACCGGCGGAGCATGGTGGAGGACTTCGCGCCCTCGGAGCAGGAGCAGTCCCTCTACGACGACGTGTCCGAGTACCTTCGCCGGAACGAGGCCGCGGCCATCGAGCCCGGGAAGCGGACGCTGCTCACCCTGGTCTACCGGAAGCTGCTCGCCTCCTCGAGCTACGCCATCGCCCCGACCCTGCGGACGCTGGCCGAGGGCCTGCGGCGGCGCATCGACGCGGCGAGGCGCGGCGCCGAGTTGCCCGGCCTGGCGGAGCCGGAGGACGCGAGCGCGTACGCCGAGGAGGACGAGGCCTGGTCCGACGAGCCGGGTCCACGCTCGCCGCCCACCATCGCCACGCTGGAGACCGAGGCCCTCGAGCTGGAGCGCTACGCCGCGCGCGCCGAGTCGATCCGGGTCAACGCCAAGGGCGAGGCGCTGAAGCGAGCCCTGGACCGCCTCTTCACCGTCGCTCGCGCGCACCAGTGGCCCGAGAAGGCGGTGGTGTTCACCGAGTCGCGACGGACGCAGGGGTACCTCGCGGAGCTGCTCGCGGCGCACGGATGGGCCGGGCGCATCTCGCTCCTCTCCGGAGACGCCGGCACGCCGGAGGAGCGGCAGGCGCTGGTGGACGAGTTCCGGGACCGCACGCAGATCCTCCTCTCCACCGAGGCCGGGGCCGAGGGGTTGAACCTCCAGTTCTGCAACCTGGTCGTGAACTACGACCTGCCCTGGAACCCGCAGCGCATCGAGCAGCGCATCGGCCGCTGCCACCGGTACGGCCAGCAGCGCGACGTGCTGGTGCTCAACTTCCTCAACCGCCAGAACGCCGCCGACGCCCGGCTCTACGAGCTGCTGGAGCGGAAGCTCCACCTCTTCGACGGCGTCTTCGGCGCCTCGGACGAGATCCTCGGGGCGCTGGAGACGGGCATCGACTTCGAGAAGCGAATCCTGGACATCTACCAGTCGTGCCGGTCGACGGAGGAGATCGCCCGGGCCTTCGATTCACTCCGCGACGACCTCGAGCACCGGATCGACGAGCGCATGACCCAGGCTCGCTCGCTGCTGCTCGAGCGGTTCGACGGCGAGGTCCGCCGGCGGCTGCGGCTGGCCGGCGAGGAGGCCGAGGCGGCGGTGGACCGGCACCGGCGGAACGCACGTGCCTTCGCCCGCCAGGTCCTGGGGAAGGAGGCGCGGGGACGGACGGTGAGCGCGGCGGCAGGCGCGGTCCGCTCCAGCGCGGTGGACGGGGTCCACTGGCTTCAGCTCGACGCGTCCGCCCTCCCCTCCCGCCTAGCGCGGCTGGTCGGGGGCGAGGGGTGGTGGTTCGTGTACCGCTTCGAGGCGACGGGGCTGCTCCCCGAGGAACGGCTCCTGCACCTGGTCCTCCTCAAGGAGCGAGACGGGTTCCGGGCGCTGCCACCCGAGGACGCGGCGCTCCTTTCGCGAGTGCCGGCGCGGGAGGGGCAGCTCCGGCCGCCCGCGCCCATCTCGGTCGCGCAGGCCCAGGAGCGCGCGCTGTCCGCGGCGCGCGAGACGGTGCTGCGAGAGACCGAGCGGCGCAACCAGCTCGAGCTGGACCGGCTGCGGGAGCAGTCGGATCGCTACGCCGAGGACTGTCTGCTCGAGGCGCGCGAGGCGCTCGCGCGGGCCCGGGGGGGCTGGGAGGAGGCGCGCACCCGCCTGGCCGGCGTCGAGGATGGAACGGAGCGGGCCCGGGCGAGGGCGGCGATCGAGCGCGCAGATCGCGAGCACCGCCGTCGGCTGGCCGCGCTCCGCGCCGAGGAGGAGGCCCGCTACGGCGCGAAGGACCGCTCGCTGGCCGAGCTGGGGACGCGCGCCAAGGTGGTGGATCGGCGTGCGCTCGTCGGGACCGCGTACTTCTGGCTCACCTGAGCGCGGCCTGACTCACACCTGGATCCGCAGGGCGCCCGGGAGGACCTCGAACGTCGCCGGGAGCCGGCCGGGCTGCTCTCCGTCGACATCGAGGAGGACCTCCTCCTCGCTGGTGGCCTCCAGCCGCCGGCAGCGGAGGGTGCGGGTGCCGGCCCAGCGCACGTGGCGGCCGTCGTAGACGGAAGCGGACTTCAGCGCGAAGTCCTTGAGGTGGTAGCCGCTCCAGATGGTGACGTCGAGCTGTCCGTCCGACGGGTCGGCCTCCGGGGCGACGCGCATCCCGCCGCCGAAGTACTGGCCGTTGGCGACGGCGAGGGTGGTGATTCCCAGCGTCTCCTCCGGCCCGCCGTCCACGCGGATGCGGACCGTCTGGTCGCGCCATCCGAACAGGGTCCGGACGCTGGCGACGAAGAAGCTGACCTTCCCGCCGAGGGCCTTGCTGCTCGCGTTGACGGCGCGGTCCACCTGCCCACTGACCCCGAAGCTGGCGACGTTGACGAAGTACCGCTCACCCGGGCTGCCGTCGGTCCGGGTGAAGCGGACGCGGCCGACGTCGAGCGGCCGGACGTCGCCGACGAGGCGGGCGCAGGTCTCGCGGAGCGATCCGTTCAGCCCGAAGGTCCTCCGGAAGTCGCCGCCGGTCCCGCGGGGGACGAGCGCGAGGCAGGCGTCGGGAGGGACGGGGCTTCCGGCCTGGAAGAAGCCGTTCACCACCTCGTTGAGGGTGCCGTCGCCTCCGACGGCGACGATGCGGCGAAAGCCGCTGCGGAGCGCCTCGGCGGTGAGGGCCGCGGCGTGCATGGGACGCTCGGTGAAGGCGTGCTCGGCGCCGTCGCCCAGCGCGCGCAGGACCTCGGCGCGGATCTCCGGCCAGCGGCGGCCGGTGGTGCCGCCGGCGCTCTCGGGATTGACGACCAGGAAGGTCCGCATCGGCGTCGGGTCGGACACTGTCGCACGCCGGCGGACAGCACTCGTGGGAAAGTGCGGTTGACGCCCTGCAGCAGCCGGCGAGCCGCCGGGCGCCATCGTTTCTTCGGGTCCCGGCGCACCGCGCTAGCATGGGCCGCGCCGTGGGGAACGGAAGTGACGAGCGCTGGGTCTTGCTGGCCGAGGACGACGGCGCGCTCCGGTTTCTGCTCGCGTCGGTGCTGAGGAAGGACGGGCACCGCGTGCTCGAGGTCCCGGACGGCGAGCAGCTGGTGGTGGCGCACGCTGCGCTTCCCCCGGGGCGCAGCGGGCGCACGGTGGTGCTGAGCGACCTGTCGATGCCGGTGCGGAGCGGGCTCGAGGCGGTGGAGGAGATCCAGCGTCGGGAGCCCGGCCTGGGCGTCATCCTGATGGGGGCGTTCCTCGAGCCGAGGGACGTCCCCCGGGCCGAGGCGCTGGGCGCGGCCTTCCTGACCAAGCCGTTCGAGCTGGCGCGGATGCGAGCGCTGGTGCGGGCGCTGGTCGCGGCCCCGACGGCGCGGGCCTCCGACCTGGTGGAGGCGGCGGGCGGCTGAGCCCGCTCAGGACTTCGGCGGGGGCGCCGACCGGACGTGAAGCTCGCGGAGCTGGTGGTCGTCCACCTCGCCCGGCGCACCGGTCATGCTGTCGATTCCGGTCTTGGTCTTCGGGAACGGGATGACGTCGCGCAGCGACTCGGCGCCGCTGAGCAGCATGGCGAGCCGATCCATGCCCAGGGCGATACCCCCGTGGGGGGGAGCGCCGTAGCGGAGCGCGTCGAGGAGGAAGCCGAACTTGTTGCGGGCCTCCTCCTCGCCGATGCCCATGGCGGCGAAGACCTCCGCCTGCACGCGCGGGTCATGGAGGCGGATGCTTCCGCCCCCGATCTCGAAGCCGTTGAGGACGACGTCGTAGCGGTAGCACTTCACGCGTCCCGGATCGGTCCGCAGGTACTGGACGTCCCCGTCGTGCGGACGGGTGAAGGCGTGGTGGGCGGCGACCCAGCCGCGGCGCTCCTCGTCGTACTCGAACAGCGGAGGGTCCACGACCCAGAGGAGCTCCCAGCGCCCGCCCGAGCCGACCTCGGGGATGAGGCCGAGCTTCTTGGCGACGTGGACGCGGAGGTTGGCCATCACGGTGTGGACCACCGAGGGCTTGCCGAACTGGAAGACGATGAGGTCGCCCGGCCTGGCGCCGCAGGCCTCGTTGATGGCCGCGCGAAGCCTGGGGGAGATGGTCTTGGCGAGCGGGGACTGGGTCCACTCGCCGCCCTCGCCGACCTTGGCGCGAGCGAGGCCGCGGGCCCCACTGCCCTTGGCGAACTCCTCCAGCTTGTCGGCCTCGGCGCGCGAGAGCGGGTGCGCTGCGGGGATGACCATCGCCTTGACGATGCCACCCTGCTGGACGGCCTCGAGGAGCATGGGGACGCCGCCCTCACCGCCGTGGGCGGTGACGACGTCGGTGAGGACGACGTGCTCGAGGCCGAAGCGCAGATCCGGCTTGTCGTTGCCGTACTTCGCCATCGACTCGTCGAAGGGCATCCGGCGGAACGGAGTGGGGACGTCGATCCCGAGGACTTCCTTCCAGAGGCGGGAGATGAGCTTCTCGACGACGGCGAAGACGTCGTCCTGGCTGACGAAGCTCATCTCGAGGTCGATCTGGGTGAACTCGGGCTGGCGGTCGAGCCGGAGGTCCTCGTCGCGGAAGCACTTGACGATCTGGAAGTACCGGTCGAACCCCGCGACCATGAAGAGCTGCTTGTAGAGCTGGGGGCTCTCGGCCAGTGCGTAGAACTTGCCCGGGTTGAGCCGGCTGGGGACGAGGAAGTTCCGGGCACCGCCCGGCGTGTACTTCCCCATGTAGGGGGTCTCGAGCTCGAGGAAGCCTTCCTCCACGAGCGTGCTCCGGGTGATGGCGTTCATCCGCGAGCGGGTGATGAGGGACTGCTGGATGGGGCGGCGCCGGAGGTCGAGGTAGCGGTGGACGAGACGCTTCTCCTCGGCGGTCTCGATCTTGTCCTCGATCGGGAACGGGGTGGGCTCGCTGCGGTTGAAGACGGTGAGGGCAGTGGCGCGGACCTCGATCTCGCCGGTCTTCATCTTGGGGTTCACGTTGGCGCCGCGGCTGACGACCTTGCCCTGGACGCCGATGCACCACTCGAGACGGAGGGTGCCGGCGAGGGCGTGGGCCTCGGGGTCGATGTCCGGCTCGAAGACGACCTGGGTGAGGCCATGGCGGTCGCGGAGGTCGATGAAGACGGCGCCGCCGTGGTCGCGGCGGTTCTGGACCCAGCCGAAGAGGACGACGGTCTTGCCGACGTCGCGGGCGGTGAGCTCACCGCAGGAATGGGTGCGCTTGACCTCGGTGATGAACGGAACGGACATGGAGGGGGCGGAACCTAGCGCGCCGCGAGTGGCGCCGCTACGCGTCATGGCCCTGGCCGGAGGGGTGAGGGCCGGCGGGCGGGCTCAGGATCCGGTGGGCGAGAGAGCGGCGGACTCGGCGGCGCGGAAGTCGCGGATCTTGAGGGAGACGCGGGTGCGGCCGTTCCACGTGTCGAGCGAGGGCTGGTAGGCCAGGTCGACGGGGCCGTCGACCTCGGCGAGGCGTGGGCCGAGGCCGAAGCCGATGGAGTCGATGGCGGGTGTGCCAGGGAGGACGAGCTTGAGGTGGGCGACGCCGCCGTTCCGGGCGGCGACGATGCGGGCCTGGGCCTGGAGGGACTCGGCGACGAAGGTGGGCTCGGGATTGCCGGCGCCGAACGGCCCGAGGGCGGCGAGGGCACCGACGGCGCGCTCGGAGAGCTCCTCGAGGGCGACGACGGCATCGACGCGGCAGCGGGGCTCGAGGTCCTCCTCGCGGAGGTGCTTCTCGGCGACTGCCTCGAAGGCGCGGCGGAAGTCGACGAGTCGCTCGGCGTCGAGGGTGACGCCGGCGGCGTGGCGGTGGCCGCCGAAGCGGGAGAGGTGTTCGCCGCACTCGCCGAGCGCGTCGACGAGGTGGAAGCCCTCGATGCTGCGAGCGCTCCCCTTCCCCACCCCGGCCTGGACGCCGATGACGAGGGTGGGCCGGTGGAAGCGCTCGACGACGCGGGCGGCGACGATGCCGACGACGCCGGGGTGCCAGCCCTCGGCCCAGAGGACGAGGCCGCGGGCGCCGGAGCGCTCCTCGGCCTGGGCGACGGCCTCGACGAGCATCTGCTGCTCGATCCTGCGGCGGTCCTGGTTGGCCTGGTCGAGCTTCAACGCGAGGTCGCGAGCCTCGTCGAGGCTGGAGGTGCGCAGCAGCTGCAGGCCGACGGTGGCGTCGTCGAGGCGGCCGGCGGCGTTGATGCGGGGGCCAAGGTGGAAGCCGACCTGACCGGCGCTGACGGGGCCTTCGGTCTCGAGGCGCGCGACCTCCTTGAGAGCGCGGATGCCGGGGCGGCGGGCGAGGGCGAGGGCGTCGAGGCCGTGGTGGACGAGGATGCGGTTGGCGCCGGTGAGGGGGACGACGTCGCAGACGGTGGCGAGCGCGACGAGGTCCATGAGGGGCTTGAGGGGGGGCTCGTGGCGAGTGTCGAACCACCCGAGTGTGCGGAGCGAGCGCCGCAGCGCCATCACGAGGTTGAAGGCGACACCGGCGGCGCAGAGGGCCTTGGTGGGGTACTCGCAGCCGGGCTGGTGGGGATTGAGGACGGCGGTGGCGGCAGGAAGGGTGTCGGGGACCGTGTGGTGGTCGACGATGACCACGTCCATGCCGAGCTCCCGGGCGCGGGCGACCTCGGTGACGCTGGCGATGCCGCAGTCGAGCGAGACGAGGAGGCGGGAGCCTTCGGCGGCGATGCGCTCGACGGCGCGGGCGTTGAGTCCGTAGCCCTCGTCGATGCGGTGCGGGATGTAGGTCCTCGGTGGGGCGCCGACGGCGTCGAGGAAGAGGGAGAGGAGCGCGGTGGAGCAGACGCCGTCGACGTCGTAGTCGCCGTAGAGGGTGACCTGCTCTCCCTGGAGGATGGCGCGGGTGAGGCGCTCGACGGCGGCGGGCATGCCCTTCATGCGGAAGGGGTCGGGAAGGTCGGTGAGGTCGTGGGAGAGGAAGCGCGCAGCGTCCTGGGGATCGGCCATGCCGCGGGCGACGAGGACGCGGGCAGCGAGCGGATCGATGCCGAGCTCGATGGCGAGGCGCCGCGCGGCGCGCCGCTGAGCCTCGACATCTCGATCACCACCCGGAAACACCCAGCGCAACGGTCCGCTCCTCTCGTGCAAACGCCCGCCGTTGCGAAAGTTCGTACCGGAGCGGTCTGACAGCGAACGACACGCGCGCACGTCGGATCAGCGCACGTGCACGGCGCACCTGCGAAGACGGGAGGAAATCGCCGGGCGCAGGATCAGCGCGAGCGCACGGGTGTCACGAACCGGTGACGGGAATGCCGCCTGCTCGATGCGCGCGCACGGGACGGCGCAGAGGCCCAGGCGGCGGCGTCCGATGCACCCCCTGCGTACTCGATCGATCTGACCGATGCGCTCCCGGTCAGCCGGGTTTGATCTCCCCGACCATGACGCCGAGGTCGATCACCCCTCGCAGCCCCGATTCCACGTCGCCGGTGAGCGTCACCAGCCGCGGCTCCTGTCCACGGAGGACCGAGTCGGTGGCGTTCCGGGTATCACGCGGTCCCCGACCCGCGTACGCGGCGGAATCCAGCACGGCATCGGTGACGGCATCGTCGAAGAAGAGCTGGGTGCTCACCTCCGTGACGACCTCCCCGAAGGGATCGAACGTCCTCACCTTGGCGTGGATGTGCACCGTCCGCCCCGGGTACCAGCCCGGGTACACGGTGAGGAACTGAACCCACCCTGCCTCGTCCGTGGTCTGAAACCCGCGAAGAAAATCGCGACCCGCCGTTCCATGCTCTGCAACGCCGGAGTACACGCCCTGCGCATCGCACTGCCAGAGGTCGACCTGGGCCCCGCGCAGGGGCCGGCACTGCTCCTCCGCGGCGGTGGACACCCGGATGGCGAGGTCGAGCAGGACGCCGGGCAGCGGTGCGGCTCCGGAGGCCGGCTGGCTGTCCCAGCGGAGGTCCCAGCGACGAAGCGGATCCTCACGCCAGTACGGCCCGGCGGTGAGCGCGGGCGCGAGGAGGCAGGCCGGCGGATCGCCGGAAGTCGTGCCGCACCCCACCACGAGCAGGGCCCCGCTTCGGGCGAGCAGCGCGAGGGCCTGTCGCCGGTCGAGTCGCGAGCGCATGGGAGCCCATCCCATGCCCCGAGGACACCCGGGGCGCCGGGCGGTGCGTTCGGTGCGTCCAGCAGGCTCAGGCCTGCAGCGGAGGGACTCCGAGGCGCTCGCGAACCTCCTCGAGGGGCAGCTCGACCCAGGCCCAGTGGTCCCAGCGGGCGCTGAGGTCGTCGCGGCAGGCGGCACCGCGCTCGACCGCGCGGATCACCTTGCGCACGTCGAAGAGGCCAGTCCGCGGCGCCGCGATCGGGGTCACCTTGAGCCCGAGGTGGAACTGGACGATCACGAAGATCAGGAAGGAGAAGCCGTCGGTCCGGGTGAACCCGGCCTGGAACGCTCCCTGCTGGATCTCTCCCTCGGCGTCGGTCTCGTAGCCGGACAGGATGTGGCCGAAGTCGTGGAAGACCATCCGCTCCGGGAGGCCGCCAGGCTCGCCGGGGAACGCGAACCGGCGCGAGGTGCAGAACTCCCAATAGGCGCGCCCGAAGGTGCCCTCGGGGAGGAGGCCGAGCTGCTTGTATCGCCAGGCGACCTCGTGATCCTCCCCGCCGCCGAAGAAGAGCGGCCCCATGAACTTGCGAACTCCCTTCAGGCCCTCCGCCTCCCGGGCCTCGCCGACGAAGCGGCCCATGAGCCGCCGCATCATGTGGACGCGGGTGAGGAGCTTGCTGTCGTTGACGAGCCCGTGGAGGACTTTGAGGGCTGCCTCGTCGACCTCGAGGGCCTCGGCGATGGCGCGCACGGTCCGCTCCTGCACCGGCGTGACGTCGCCGTCGACGGTGGCCATCACGACGGCCATCTGGACGAGACGCTTCCGCTGGTGGGGATCGACCACCTGGGCGGCGAGGGTGACGGGGTCGGGCTCGGGGAGTGACGCGAGGTCGGCGCGCGTCCCGTGCATCTCGGCGACGAGCTCGAGGAGAGTCCGCTCCGGCTCGGTGAGCCTGCCGTTGCCGTGGGCGACGGACTGGAGAGCGGCGAGTGCGACGGGGACCTGCTCCGGCTTCAGAAAGGCGAGTTCCATTGTTCGTTGTTTCCTCCGGCGCGCACGGATGCCCGCAGCGCGCGCTGGACGCAACGCGAGTTCCTGCTTTGGCGTGCGAGGTCAATTCGTTGTCGCCGAAGGTCAGTCGTCGAGCGCGCGGTGACGCGGAGCGTGGTCCTCACCGAGCGCCGATCGCCGCCTCGAGACGGTTGCGCGTGAGCCGACGGCGCCGCCGATGACCGGGCGCTGACCTGCCGGCTCTCGACGAGGCTCGGGCGCCGTCGCCCGCAGCCAAGTGGCGCCGAAGGTCACCCCCCTGGCGCCCGAAGCCACTCTGCGTCGCGGCAACTCGCGCCCCTGGCGTCCGACGTCAATTCGTTGTCGTCCGACGTCATCGTGAGCGCGGGTCGCGATCCGTACAACGCCAACCATGAAGACCGACGCTCATCGCTCTCGCTGCTGGGTCTGCCGCGCACGGCGCATCGCCGCGGTGCTCTTCTTTCTCTCGCTCCTCCCGGCGCTCGCCCGTGCGCGGGAGCTGCAGGCGGAGCCGCCGCCGGAGATGGTGCTTCCGGTCGAGGCGGGTGGCCTGACCGCGGACGAGGTCGCTCGCCGCGCGGTCGAGACCAGCCCCGACCTCGAGGCCAAGCTCCGCGAGGTCGACGCGGCTGCGGCCCAGGTCGACGCCGCCGTCGTCGGCTTCTTCCCCAGGCTGAAGACCCAGGCGACGTACAACCATCTCTCCTACGTCGAGCCGGCCAAGACTTCCGGGGGTGTCCAGGCGCCAGGTGCTCCGCTCGGGCCGATCGCCTCCGGCACCCAGCTGGTGAACGTCGGGGCGACCCCCTTCCCCACCATCCGCAACAGCACGGACGTCACCACGAGCCTCACCTTCCCGGTGACGGACGTTCTCCTCCGCGTCTCCCGCGACCATGCGGCGGCTTCTCGCTCCGCCCGCGCGGCCCGGCTGAACGCGCTCGCGACGCGCCTCACGGTGCAGACCAACGCCAGGCTGACCTACTACGGCTGGCTTCGCGCCAAGCTCCAGACCGAGGTCGCGGCACGTTCGGTCATCCAGGCACGCCAGCACCTGGACGACGTCCGGGTCGCCTTCCGCGCTGACAAGGTGGCCAAGGCCGACGTGCTCCGGGTGGAGTCTCAGCTCGCCGACGCGGAGCTCAACCACACCAAGGCCCGGAATCTCGTCACCTACAGCGCGACCCAGCTGGCGATCGTCATGCACGTCGCACCCGCCGGAGACTTCGCGGTGGGCGAGGACGTGTTGCGACCGCTCACCCCGGCACGGACCGGTGGCTCGATCGCTGCCCTCCTCGACGAGGCCAGCGACAACCGCCCCGAGATGCACGCCCTCGCGGCATCCGCGGAGGCGCAGCGGCAGCAGGCGGCGAGCGCGCGCGGTGCCGGCATGCCGCAGCTCGCGCTCATCGCGAGCACCAGCTACTCGAACCCGAGCTCCCGCGTCTTCCCACAGACCGACGCCTTCACCTCGACCTGGGCCCTGGGCGTCCAGGCGTCGATCAGCCCCAACGACATCGCCACCGGCATCCTGAACGGCAAGGTCCAGGACCGGAAGGCCGCGTCCACCGAGGCGCAGCGGCGAGCGCTGCGCGACAGCCTGGCGGTCGAGGTGGCGCAGGCGGTCCAGGACATCGAGAACGCCGACGCCGCGATCGAGTCGACCGCCCGCGGGTTGGCGGCTGCCCAGGAGGGCTACCGGGTCCGCCGACTGCTCTTCCTCGCTGGCCGTGCCACGAGCGTCGAGCTCACCGACTCCGAGACCGAGCTCACCCGCGCCGGGCAGTCCGCGGCCGATGCTCGCGTCGACCAGCGCGTCTCTCGCGCCCGCTTCCAGCACGCGGTCGGGCGTGACGCACCGACCGGTTCCCTTCCGTGACCCACCGAAACGTTCCCCCGCAGCTCACGAGGTACTTCGATGACCCCCACCCGTATTCTCGTCTTCTCCTCGCTCGTCGCCGCCGCTGGCCTCGCTGGATGTTCACGCCACCCGGCGTCGACGGCGCAGCCCCCGGTTCCGGTGAAGGTCCACACGGTCGAGTCCGGCGCCGGCGGAACCAGCACGCGCTACTCCGCCGCCGTGCTCCCGGCCGTCCAGGTCGAGGTGGCCTTCAAGGTCACCGGCTACGTGGACGCGCTGGCGCAGGTCCGGCTTCCGGATGGAACGACGCGTCCCATCCAGGAAGGCGACCGGGTGACCCCGGGGATGATGCTGGCCAGGATCCGGAGCGAGGACTACTCGCAGCGACTGGCGGAGGCGGTGGCCAACCAGGCCGACGCGCGCGCCGCCGAGGTCGTGGCCGAGGCGGACCACAAGCGCACCGCGTTCCTCGCCGAGCAGGACGCGGTCTCCGGTTCCGATCTGGACAACCAGCGCGCAAGGAAGGACAGCGCCGTCGCCCGCCGCGGTGGAGCAGACGCGAAGGTGGCCGAGGCCCGGACCGCGCTGCGTGACTGCGTGCTCACCTCGCCCATCGAGGGCGTGGTGGTGAAGAAGCGGGTCGAGGTCGGTTCGTTCGTCTCCGGCGGTTCGGTGGCCTTCACCGTGGCCGACATGCGGACGGTCAAGGTGGTCTTCGCGGTGCCGGACGTGATGGTCAACACCCTCCACGTCGGCAGCTCGGTCGCGATCCGCGCCGACGCCGTGGGGAGCTTCCGCGGCGCCATCACCCGGATCGATCCCTCCGCGGACGCGAAGAGCCGGACCTTCGAGGTCGAGGCGAGCGTTCCCAACTCCGACGGGAAGCTGAAGGCCGGCATGGTGGCCTCGGTCGGTCTCGGCGGGGAATCGGCCCCGGCGCCAGCGCGGGTGACGTTGCCGCTGAGCTCGCTGGTGCGCCCTGGCGCCGACAGCCGCGGCTTCGCGGTCTACCAGGTGCAGGAATCCGAGGGACGGGCTCGCGTGGCGCTGCGACAGGTGCAGCTCGCAGAGCTGGTCGGTGACCGGGTCATCGTCCGCGACGGCCTCGGCTCCGGAGACCGGGTGGTGACGCTCGGCGCGGCTCTCCTCCACGACGGCGACGCGGTCCGCGTCATTCCCTGAAAGGAACAGCTTCCATGGCTCACGACAAGTCCGACGCAGAGATGATCCGCACCACCCACAACACCGCCCGGTACTTCACCGAGACCCGCGCGGTGGCCTGGGTGCTCCTCATCCTCCTGGTCGCCTGGGGCATCCACGCCTACCAGACCATGCCCAAGCGCAAGGACCCCGACATTCCGGTCCGGGTCGCCGCGGCCATCGGCAACTGGCCGGGGGCGAGCGCGGAGCGAATGGAGGACCTCCTGACCCGGCCGATGGAGGAGAAGATCGCCGAGAACACGCACGTCGAGCGCATCGACTCGACCACCCGCAGCGGCACGGCGGTGGTCACCGTCATGCTGCTCTCGGACACCAGGGACACCGGCAAGGAGTTCGACGACATCCGGCTGAAGCTGGACACGCTGCGGAACCTCCCGGAGGGGGCGAGCATCACCTTCATCAAGGACTTCGGCGAGACCACCGCGCTGATGCTCACCGTCGCCAGCCCGCGGGCCTCGGCGATGGAGGTCCAGCTCCGGGCCGAGGCGGTCAGGGAGCGCATCCTGGCCCTCCGGCACACCGACGAGGGTGGATCCCGGGTCTCCCTGGTGGCGTGCTTCCCGATGTCGCTCCAGTCCGGCTCTCTTCTGGAGACCGCGCGGGGAGTGATGTCCGATCTCCCTCCGGGCGCGACCGATCCGCGGCTGTTCCAGGGCCCAGGCTTCATCGGCGTGGACCTGCACTGGACCGGGACCGAGCAGGACCTCCTCGACGCGATCGGCGTCCGGGTCGGTCAGCGGCTGCACGAGAGCGAGGTGCACCCCGACGTCTGGCGGCTGGCGGCGATCAAGGACCCGGCCGACACCGAGGCCCGGCTGCTCCAGGTCTCGGGCGAGCGATACTCGTACAAGGAGCTGGAGCACTTCACCGACACCCTCCAGCGCCGGTTCCGGGGGCTGTCGAACGTGAGCAAGGTCGACCGCTCCGGCGTTCTTCCGGAGACGATCTTCCTCGAGTACTCGCAGGAGCGGCTCGCCGCGTACGGAATCAAGCCGGTGCAGCTCTCGCAGCTGCTCGCCTCGCGGAACGTCAACGCGCCGGGAGGCATCGTCGAGGTGGGACGGAAGACGCTCCTGGTGAATCCCTCCGGTGAGTTCAAGAACGAGGAGGAGATCGGTTCCATCGTCCTGGCCACCAGCCCCTCGGGGGCGCCGGTGTACCTGCGGGACGTGGTGACCATCAGCCGCGGCTACCAGACGCCTGCGCAGTTCCTGAACCGCTTCACCTGGAAGGACGCGTCCGGTCAGTGGCAGTCCACCCGGGCCATCACGCTGGCGGTGTCGATGCGCACCGGGACCCAGGTGGCCGAGTTCGGGAAGGAGGTCGACGCCGCGCTGGCCGAGACCAGGGCGCTCCTGCCCGACGACCTGATCTACGCCCGCACCTCCGACCAGCCGCGGCAGGTGGAGGAGAACGTCCACCTCTTCATGATGAGCCTCTGGGAGGCGGTCATCCTGGTGGTGCTGGTGGCGCTGGTGGGGTTCTGGGAGTGGCGATCGGCGGTGCTGATGGCGCTCAGCATCCCCGTCACGCTCTTCATGACCTTCGGGATGATGAAGCTCGCGGGCCTGGACATCCAGCAGGTCAGCATCGCCTCGCTGATCATCGCCCTCGGCCTCCTGGTCGACGACCCGGTGGTTGCCGGCGACGCGATCAAGCGAGACCTCGCGCTGGGACACCCGCCGATCGTCTCGGCCTGGCTCGGGCCCACCAAGCTCGCCGGCGCGATCATGTTCGCGACCCTCACCAACATCGTCTCCTACCTGCCGTTCCTCACCTTGCCGGACGACAGCGGGAAGTTCGTCTTCACCCTCCCGGTGGTGCTCACCTCCTCGCTGGTGGCCTCCCGGATCGTGTCGATGAGCTTCATCCCGATGCTCGGGTACTACCTGCTCCGCCCCTCGAAGAAGCCGGAGCCAACGCTGCACGAGAAGCGCTCCCGGGGGTTCGGCAAGCAGTACGCCCGTCTGGTGGGCTGGACGCTGGATCACCGCAAGACCACCCTCGCGATCGCCGCCGTGCTGCTCGTGCTCGGGGTGACGCAGGTCAAGACGCTCAAGCAGGCCTACTTCCCGAAGGACCTCTCGTACCTCTCGTACGTGGACGTCTGGCTGCCCGAGGACGCCCCGCTCTCCGCCACCCGTCAGACCGCAGATCAGGTGGACGCGATCATCCGGCGGGTGGCCGAGGACTACGGGCGGGAGCACCCCGGCAGGGGCGGCATGCCCCGCGAGGTCCTGGAGTCGGTCACCTCGTTCATCGGAGGCGGCGGCCCGCGGTTCTGGTTCTCGGTCTCTCCCGAGCAGCAGCAGCGGAACTACGCCCAGGTGCTGATCAACGTGAAGGACAAGCACGACACCAACGGTCTCGTCGCCCGGCTTCAGGACACGCTCTCCCGGGACGTTCCGGGGGCCATCGTCGACGTGCGGCTCCTCGAGAACGGCGCGGCGGTGGGCATGCCGATCGCGATCCGGATCTCCGGTGAGGACATTCCCACCCTGCGGGCCCTCGCCGCGCCTCTGCAGGCGGCCCTCCGGAACGTCCCGGGGGCCGAGCGGGTGCGCGAGAACTGGGGCGCGGACACGGTGACGGTGGCCCTGGACGTGGACGCGGACCGGGCGAACCTCGCCGGGGTCACCAACCTCGACGTGGCACGCTCCTCGGCCGCCGCGCTCAGCGGGAACCGCGTCGGCGAGCTTCGCGAAGGGGATCTCCGCATCCCCATCGTCTCCCGGCTCAAGGGGTCGGAGCGCGCCCAGCCGTCGGATCTGCTGAACCTCTACGTCGCCTCGAGCACCAGCGATGCGCGGGTGCCGCTCCGGCAGGTCGCCTCCCTCGAGGTCCGCTCGGTCACCGAGAAGCGAGTGCGGAGGAACCAGGCGCGCACCCTCACCGTCCAGGCCTATCCCCGGTACGGAACGCTTCCCTCCGAGGTGATGGCCGGGCTCAGGCCGCATCTGGAGAAGGCCCGTGCCTCGCTTCCACCGGGCTACCGGCTCGAGGTCGGCGGCGAGGAGGAGGAGCAGCTGAAGGGCTTCGGCAGCCTGCAGCTGGTGCTCCTGATCTGCGTGGTGTCGATCTTCCTGGCGCTGGTGATCCAGTTCAAGAGCGCGACCAAGCCGCTGATCGTCTTCTCCGCCATCCCCTTCGGTGTCACGGCGGCGCTGGTGAGCCTGAAGATCATGGGCGCTCCGTTCGGCTTCATGGCCTTCCTGGGGTGCATCAGCCTGATCGGCGTCATCGTCAGCCACGTGATCGTGCTCTTCGACTTCATCGAGGAGCGGCACCACGAGGGCGACTCGCTGCGGGACGCGCTGATCGACGCCGGGATTCTCCGGCTCCGGCCGGTGCTCATCACCGTGGCCGCCACGGTGTTCGGGCTGTTCCCGCTGGCCATGCACGGCGGACCGCTCTGGGAGCCGCTCTGCTACGTGCAGATCGGCGGGCTGACCGTGGCCACCGCCATCACCCTGGTCCTGGTGCCGGTGCTCTACACCGTGTTCGTGAAGGACCTGAAGCTCGTGACGTGGGACGAGGCTCGGCCGCAGATGCAGGCGGCTCCGCCCGATGACGGCAGCGTCTCCCCCCTCCCCGCTGCCGTGATGGCCCGGGCCAGCTGAGCCGTCCCGAGCGAACGCCGGGCCCCGGAACACCGAGCCGGGGCCCGGCGGGCGCGTTTTCTAGAGAGAGGCGCGGTACTCCTGGGGCGTCTTTCCCGTCCAGCGCTTGAAGGCGCGGAAGAAGGTCGACGGCTCCGCGTAGCCGAGCAGGAACGAGACCTCGTACGCGGCGAGCTTGCGGTCGGACAGGTAGGAGCAGGCGATGGTTCGCCGGGACTCTTCCAGCAGCTCGTGGAAGCTCGTTCCTTCCGACTGGAGCCGTCGCTGCAGCGTCCGCTCGCTCATCCCCATCCGCCGGGCGACGTCCTTCTGGGCGGGCTCCCCGGTCCCGAGTCGCTCGGCGATGCGACGGGCACACTCCTGGCTCAGGGCCCTCGTGGAGCCGAGCTGCTCCATCAGCGCATCGGCCTGCTTCCGGAGGTAGGCGGCGAGCACCGGGTCGGCGCCGGGCAGCTTCCGTCCGAGGAGCTCGGTCGGGAACTCGGCGGAGACCTCGCCGGCCTCGTGGATGACCGGGCATCCGTAGTACCTCGCGAGCGCGTCGGTTCGCGCCGTCGAGCGATGCGGAAGGCGGACCGCGATCGGCACGAAGCTTTCTCCCACGGTTCCACGGAGGAAGTGCACCAGGCTGGCCATGATGGTCTCCGGGAGGTGCTCCGTGGCCAGCAGCGCCGGAGCGAGCCCCCACTCGAGACGGGACGTCGCTCCGCCCTTGACCAGGCGCGGCGCTTCTCCCTGATCGATCAGCCGGCCATACCGGACGGCGGCCTCCATGGCCTCCTCGACCGTGCTCAGCTGGGCGAACACGTAGCCCATCACCCCGACGTCGGTGATCTTCCACGAGCGGACCCAGTCGATCGCCAGCGGCCGACCGGGGCAACTCTCGGAGAGAAGCTTCCAGCCGCGGGCGAACGTCTCCATCGGCAGGCGGTTGTCGCGATCCTCCAGCGCCGAGGCATCCAGCCCCAGCTCCGCGAGCAGCGCCGTCCGGTCGACGCCGCAGAGGACCGCGACGTCCACCAGCCGGGCCACGAGGCCGGCCACCAAGGTGAGGCTCCGGTCTTGACCGCCAGCGTCGCCCATGCCCGCTGAAGGTTTCCGGAGCGCGGCCCGACGGTCAAGCCGGGAGGCGCCGACGGTCGAGCGTTCCAGGCGCCAGGGCCGCCGGCAGTGCCGGGACCCGGGGAGACGGCTCGAGCGCGTGCGCCCGTCGCCACTCGAGCCACCCGACCGAGGCCAGGGCGAGCGCCGCGATGACCCAGACGGGAGCGGCTCCCGCGGCCCCGGTGGTGACGATGACTCCCATCGCGGCGGTCTGGCCCAGGCGCTGCGTCGCGGGCTCCAGGGCCTTGCGGAGAACCCGGCGGGCACCATGGTCGCGCTTCAGGATGGCTCCGGCGCTCCCCACCTCCAGCGATCGCCGGAGGCCTCCCTCCAGTACCCGCGCGAGCAGACAGATCGAGAGCTCTGCTCCGACGCTCATTCCCTGCGAGACGAGAAACAGCCCTGCCGGGAGCAGCACCAGTCCCCGGACCACGCCCGACGTCCGGAGCAGCCAGCGGGTCGCGACAATCTGCAGGACCAGGGCGAGCACGGCCTGACCCATCCGTGCACTCACCAGCAGCGGTGGGATGGACCGGAACGGAAGCTCGGACACGAGCCGCTGCTTGAAGAGGAAGTCGGCCAGCGCTCCGGCCATCGCGGTCAGCATGACCAGCGCCAGGAGTGGACGGACCGCCCGGTCCCGGGCGAGCGCCTTGCCCACCGAGCGGAGCTCGTCCCGACCCACGAGCGCCGAGATCCCGGGCGAGATCGTCTCCGCCGCGTGGGCCGCGCTTGCGGGCAACCCGGCCACCAGGATCGCGGCGGTGAAGGACAGGCCTGCGGAGAGGGGCATCAGCGCGTGGGGTGAGCCGACGAGCAGGACGAGGCGCGCCGCTCCCGCGCCGAGCATGGCCCCGAGGGGACCTCCCGCGGCGAGGAGGGAGAAGGTCCTCGGGCGGTCGCTCCAGCCGCAGGCATCGGCGCGGAGCGAGAGCTGGACGAAGAGGAGAGCCGAGAAGAGCGCGCTGAAGCTGGACAGCGCGGCGATCAGGCCGACTCCTCCGGAGGGCATGCGCCAGAGGGCGAGCGTCACCACGCCTGCGCCGGCGAGCAGCAAGGGAAGGCGCCGGGAAGCGAACGCTCCCACTCGCGACTGGAGCAGGGCGGTCAGGAGCACGAGGCCGGTGATGGCCAGGTACATCGCCGGCAGACCGGTGGGAGCGAAGCGCGCGAGGAGCAGGCAGTCGCGGCTGCACTCGAGCACGACCGATGCCGCGACCAGCGAGGCCTGGGCAGCGGTGAAGCGGAGCGCGGTGGAGGATGCAGGTCTCACGGCGCGCGCAAGGTGCCTGCGCACGCGGCGGCGCACGATGACGGCGGGCGACAGAAAACTGTTCCCGCCCGACAGCCGCACCGCGGCGTGACCTTGGACGCCACCGGAGTGACCTCGAGCGCCACGCCGGTCGATGACGCAGCGAGTCCGATCGAGACGTCAGCCGCGCTGGCGTCCGAAGCCACTTCTCCGGCGCCGGCGGTCATCGTCGGCGCGGGGCGCGCGACGCATCCTCGCGCCCATCATGCGCTCCACCACCGCTTCCCTTCTCCCCTTCAGCCGTCGTGGCGGCTCGAACCGGCTGCGCCCCTCCGGGAGCTGGCTGTCTGCCGTGGCCGACGTCCGCCCCGGAGAGGCCGGGATGGCCCTGACCCTGGCCCTGACCGTCTTCCTCCTGCTGACCGCGTACTACCTGCTCAAGGTCGCGCGGGAGCCACTCATCCTGCTCGGCGGCGGAGCCGAGGTGAAGGCCTACGCGGCCGCCGGCCAGGCCGTGCTCCTGATCGCCGTCTTGAAGGGATACGACGCGCTCGCCACCCGGATGGGACGGATGGCGCTTCTCGCGGTGGTGCTCGGCTTCTTCGCCGCGAACCTGGTGCTGTTCTCCCTCGCGGTGCGGGCCGGCCTCGCGGTGGGCGTCCCCTTCTACCTCTGGGTGGGCATCTTCAGCGTCACCGTGCTGGCGTCGTTCTGGAGCTTCGCCAACGACGTCTACCGGCCGGAGCAGGGCAAACGTCTCTTCGCCATCCTCGGAGCCGGAAGCTCGCTGGGTGCGGTCGCCGGGGCCGGCCTGGGCCGGGCACTGGCGCGGCTCCTCGGGCCGGGCGAGCTGATGCTCTGCGCTGCGGGGCTGCTCATGGTCTGTCTCGGGCTCTTCGCCTGGGTCAACGGCCGGCTCGACTCGGTCCAGGGGGACGCCGGAGCGGAGAGCAGCGCCGGCCCGCTGGGAGACGAGAGCGGCCTGCAGCTGCTGCTGCGCGACCGCTATCTCCTGCTCATCGGCGTGCTGTCCTTGCTCCGCAACTGGGTGAACAGCACCGGCGAGTACGTCCTCGACCGGACCCTGGTCGCCTCGGCGCCCCAGCTGGCCGCGGCGGCGGGCATGTCGGCCACCCGGTACATCTCTGAGTTCAAGGCCGAGTACTTCGGCGCCGTGAACGTGCTCGGCGTCCTCTGCCAGCTCTTCGTGGCCTCGCGGATCATCCGCCATCTGGGGGTCGGCCGGGCGCTCCTGGTGCTGCCGGTCGTCGCGCTCGGGGGCAACCTCTTCATGGCGTGCCTTCCCGTGCTGGCGCTGGTCCGGGGCGCGAAGGTGGTGGAGAACGGGGTCGACTACTCGCTGCAGAACACGGCGGGGAACGCGCTGTACCTCGTGACCTCCCGCGAGGCGAAGTACAAGGCAAAGGCCTTCATCGACGCCTTCCTGATGCGCGCCGGGGATGCGCTCGCCGCCGGGGCGATCTGGGCGGGCAGCCACCTCGGCTGGAGCACGCGGGTCTTCACGCGGGTGGACCTGGTCCTCTGCGTCGTCTGGATCGGGGTGGCGCTGATGATTCACCGCCGCTACCTGGGGCTCTCCGGATCGACCCCGGTCGTCCGGACGCGGCGGCCCTCGACGGTGAGCGAGGGCTCGGCGGCGTTGGAGCTCGCCGCCTGAGGCTCAGCTGCGCGACCCCTCGAGCCGGCGACGGGCGCCGCCCAGGAGCCGCTCGGTGCTCACGATGGCGCGGAGGTGCTCACCCGAACCAATGGGCCCGGCGTCGTCGAACGCCTCCACCTTGAACCGGTGGAGCTTTCCTTCCTGGCCGACGTAGGCCGCGACGGCCCGGACCCGGTAGCCCACGGGCGTGGCCGCTCCGTGGCGCACGTCGATCGAGACTCCCACGGAGAGCTCGCCCTCTTTCAAGAGGGGACGCATCAGCCGAGCAGCGGCGATCTCCATGAGGGCCACCATGCGCGAGGTGGCAAAGACCGCGGGGAACACATCCTGCTCGCCGAGGCCGATCGCCTCCGCGGTGTCGCTCTCCTGGACGGTGATGCTCGCTTCGGCGGACTGGCCCGACAGATCCACGACGCTCTCCTTTCGATCCGCCGACGATGGCGGGCAGGAAGAAGGATGTGCGGCGGGTGCGGCCGGCACAGTGGCAGCGTCCGCCAGTTGAGTGACTTCCGGCGCCGCGCGGGGCGATCAGGCGGTGAGCGCCGTGGCGCGATACTGCTGGGGGGTCTTTCCGGTCCAGCGCTTGAAGGCGCGGAAGAAGGTCGCCGGCTCACGGTACCCGAGCAGGAACGACACCTCGTAGGCGGCGAGCTTCCGGTCGGCCAGGTAGGCACAGGCGATGGTCCGGCGGGCGTCCTCGAGGAGCTCGTTGAAGGTGGAGCCCTCGGCCGCCAGTCGCCGCTGGAGCGTTCGCTCGCTCATCCCCATCTGCTTGGCGATGCTGGTCTGCGACGGCTCTCCGGAGCCCAGGCGCTCGGCGATGTGCCGCGCGCACTCCCGGCTCACCGCCTTGGGCGTGGCCAGCCGCTCCAGGACCAGATCCGCTTGCTTGCGGAGGTACCCTGCCAGGACCGGGTCGGCATTCGGCAGCGGTCGATCGAGGAGCCCGGTCTGGACCTCGATCGAGGTCTCCCCGGCGTCATGCAGGACGGGGGCGTTGAAGTACCTCTCCAGCGCCGGGGTTCGCGGAGTCGCCGGATGCAGGAACCGGACGGCGACCGGCTTGAACGCCGGATCCACGGCGGTCCGGAGGAGCAGAACCATCCCGGCCAGCATCGCCTCGGGCAGCTGGGTGGGGAGGAACATCGGCGCCAGCTCGAATCCCATCCGCGAGGTGGGCGAGGCGCGCCGGAGCCTCGCCTGTGCGCCCTGGTTGACGAGGTGCGAGTAGCGGATGGCCGCCTGCATCGCCTCCTCCACCGTCTCCAGCTGCAGGAGGACGTAGCCGAGGATCCCGGTGTCGGTGACCTTCCAGGAGGTGATCCAGTCGAGAGCCAGCACCCGGCCCGACAGCTGGCTCGCCATGAGATGCCAGACCCGGGCGAAGGTCTCCGCTGGAAGCCGCCCGTCGCGGTCCTCGAAGGCTCCGGGATCGACACCCAGCTCGGCGAGGAGCGAGTTCCGATCCAGCCCGCAGGACACCGCGGTGTGGATTGCACGGGCGACCAGGCCCGCGACGACGGTGAGGTGCCCCGCGTCGGCCATGCTCCAACGTTCCCGGAGCCGGGGGCCCAGGTCAAGGCGGCTCGCTCCGGAATCAGGCGAGAGAGGCCCGGTACTCGAGCGGGGTCTTCCCGGTCCATCGCTTGAACGCGCGGAAGAAGGTCGCCGGCTCCGCGTACCCGAGGAGGAAGGACACCTCGTAGGCAGCCAGCTTGCGGTCGGCGAGGTAGGAGCAGGCGATGGTGCGCCGCGCCTGCTCCAGCAGCTCGTTGAAGCTGGTCTTTTCCGTCTGAAGCCTCCGCTGCAGGGTCCGCTCGCTCATCCCCATCTGCCTGGCGATGAAGGCTTGCGAGGGCTCCCCTGCCCCGAGGCGCTCGGCGACGCGACGCGCACACTCCTGGCTGACGGCGTTCGGTGCATGGATCTGCTGCACCACCTCCTGGACCTGCCGGCGGAGGTAGGCGGCCAGCACGGGGTCCGCGCCGGGGAGGGGGCGATCGAGGACCTCGGTCGCGAACTCCAGCGAAACTTCACCGGCTTCGTGATGGACGGTGCTCCCGAAGAACTTCTCCAGCGCCGGGGTCCGCGTCGTCGCCGGATACGGCACGCGGACCGCGACCGGCTTGAAGTCCTGCCCGGCCACGCCGCGAAGAAACCCGACCAGACTGACCAGCATCGCCTCGGGAGCTTGCTGTGTCGCGAGGAACACGGGCGCCAGGCCGTAGCGGATGCGCGAGGTGACCGGCTCCTCCACCAGCGCCGGGGCGGCTGCCTCGTTCACCACGCGCCCGAACCGTCCCATGGTCTCCGCGGCCTCACGCACCGTCCTGAGATGGGAGATGAGGTAGCCCATCAACCCCGCGTCGGTGATCCTGAAGGTCGCGATCCAGTCGAGGGCCAGGGTGCGGTCGGGACAGCGCGCAGCGATCAGGTTCCAGAAGCGGGCGAAGGTCTCCACCGGCAGGCGGTTGTCCCGGTCCTCGAGCGCCGTTCCCTCGATGCCGAGCTCACGGAGGATCTGCTGCCGGTCCAGGCCGCAGCGATTCGCGACGTCGAGCAACCGGGCGAAGAGCCCGGCGACGATCATGGGGCGGCCGCCGTCCGGCATGGACCGGAGCGTTCCCGGGACGGGGCCTGCGGTCAAGCTGGACGCCGCGGATGCCGGCCGCGCACGGGTGACCGGCACACCGCCGGGGGTCGTCTCAGGCGGGGCGGACCTTCATCGCGCTGCCGTGCGCCTTCTTCCGCGCGGCGCGCTCGTCGAGCCAGATGGTCAGGGGGCTCGCGATGTACACGCTGGAGTAGGTGCCGACGACGATGCCCACCAGCATCGCCATCGCGAAGTCCCAGATCTCCCCCACCCCGAAGATGAGCAGACCGATGAGGGAGAGCGCCGTGACGCCGGAGGTGAGGATGGTGCGGGACAGCGTGTCGTTGACCGCGATGTTGATGATCTCCGGGAGCGGCTTGCCCTTGTACCGGGCCATCTCCTCGCGGATCCGGTCGTAGATGACGATGGTGTCGTTGATCGAGTAGCCGGTGATGGTCAGGAGCACCGCGATCGACGTGAGATTGAACTCGCGGCGAGACACCAGGTAGTAGCCGCTCACCATGATGACGTCGTGGACCATCGCCAGCAGCGCCCCGGGTCCGAACTTGAAATCGAAGCGGAACGCCACGTACACGAGGATGGCGAGCATCGCGTAGAGCAGCGCGGCGATGCCCTTGTTCCGCAACTGGTTTCCGACCTGGGGACCGACGTAGTCGATCCGCTGCACCCTGAAGTCCGGCTTCGCCAGCCCCTTCGCCATGGCGGAGGTGATCCGGTCTGCCATGCCCGAGGCCACCACCTGGTAGTCCTCGCCGCCGCCCTGAGCGGTGCCGAGGGAGCGGACCTCCTTCACCCCGGTCCCGGCGCCGGAGACGACCTCCTTCACCTTGTCGGGGTCCACCTTCTTCGCGGTGCGGAAGTTGATGAGGCCGTTCTGGACGTCGGCGTGGAAGGCGGTGACGCCCCCCAGACCCTCGAGGGCCTGCTTGGCGGTGACGGCGCTCTCCTGCGTCAGCTGGGTCACACCGCCCAGGCGGAGGAGGTAGCTGTTGTCGCTGGAGCTGCCGATGCCCTGGACGCTGACGTCGTGCAGCTGTGCCTTCTCGGCGCGCGCGCGGACCTCGTCGGCGCGGATGGGGTGGTCGAACTTGAGCTCGACCACGGTGCCGCCGGCGAAGTCGACACCGAAGTTGAAGCCGAAGATGGCGATGCCCACCAGGATCGCGAGGTTGAGCACCGTGCTGATGAACAGCGCGGGCTTCCGCTTCCCGATGAAGTCGATGTTCGTCTTGTGCTTGAGGATCTGCATCGTCAGACCGAGACCTGGGCGCCGCGCCCGTGGACGAAGTAAGTGGTGATCGCCCGGGTCACGACGATCGAGGTGAAGAGCGAGGCCACCAGACCGATGATCAGGGACGTGGCGAACCCGCGCACCGGACCGGTCCCCGTGGAGAGGAGGATGAACCCCGCGATCAGGGTGGTGACGTGGGCGTCGAAGATGGTCCAGAACGCCCGGTCGTAACCCTGGTCCACCGCGGCGCGGGGGCTCTTGCCGGCCGCCAGCTCCTCGCGAACCCGCTCGTTGATGAGGACGTTGGCGTCCACCGCGATGCCCAGCGTGAGGACGAAGCCTGCGATGCCCGGAAGCGTGAGCGTCGCGTTGAACAGGGCGAGGCCGGCGAGGATCAGGATGCCGTTGAGGATGAGCGCCACGTCGGCGATCAGCCCGGACTTCCGGTAGTAGACCGCCATGAAGGCGACCACCAGGGCCAGGCCGACGATCGCCGCCAGGCTGCCCTTGCGGACCAGCTCGTCACCGAGGCTCGCGCCCACCTGCCGGATCTCCCCGACGGTGACCGGCGCGGGGAGCGCACCGGCGCGGAGGACCAGCTCGAGGTTCTTCGCCTCCTGGTACGCCTGCTCGTCGGTCTTCCCGGCGCCGCGGCCCATCGTGATGCGGGCCCGGCCGTTGGGAATCCGCTCGTTGATGCGGGGAGCCGAGTTGACGTTGTCGTCGAGGACGATGGCCATGTACCGGCCCACGTTGTCTCCGGTGAGCTTCCCGAACTCGACGCCGCCCTGCGTGTCGAAGGAGAGGTTGACCTCGAAGTCGTTCGTGGTCTGGCTGCGGCTGGCGTCCGCGCCGGCCAGGCTCTCGCCGGTGAGGGGGACGGCCTTGTCCACCAGGTACGCGAGGTAGCTGTCACAGGTGGCGCCCTGGGCCTGGGCGGTCACGCACTGGAGCAGCACCTGGCGATTGTCGGCGACGTTCTGGCGGGCGTAGGCGAGCAGCTGCTCGCGGTCCTTCCCCTCGAGCTGCTCGTACCCGCTGGTGCGGACGAGCCGGATGCCCGAGTCCGCCGGCGGCGGATGACCGGCCACCAGCTGGCTGAAGTGATTGCTCTTCTCGTCGACCATCCGGAACTCGAGCTGCGCGGTCGTTCCGATGAGCTTCTTCGCCTCCTCGGGATCCTGCTGGCCGGGAAGCGAGATCTGGATGGAGTCGGTGCCCATCTTGCGGACGTCGACCTCGGCCACGCCCCACTTGTCGATGCGACGGCGAATCACGAGCATCGCCTGGTCCACCGCGTCCTCGCGGAAGCGGGACACCTGGGTGTCCTTCAGCTGGTAGGTCAGCGCGTCGGGGGCCCGGCCCACCCGGGTGAAGTCCTCGAAGCCCTTCAGCTCCTTCTCCACCTTGTCCAGGGTGGCGGCGTCGGGGGCCTTGAGGGTGAGCTCCAGCTTCTCGGGATTGGCGGCGTAGGTGACGCCCTCGATGTGCTGGTCCCGGAGGTAGTTCACGATCTGCAGGCCGCGCCGCTCGACCCGCTTCTGCAGCGCGGTCTGGGTATCGACCCGCATCACCATGTGGATGCCGCCCTGGAGGTCCAGCCCGAGGTTCAGGCGGTGCCTCGCGCTGGGCGCCCAGCGAGGAAGGCGCGCCTGGAGCACCTTCTCGTCGTTCCGCTGCGCCTTGGGCAGGACGAAGAACGAGTAGTAGGTGGGGATGAGGTACCAGACCGAGCCGAGAGCGACGGCGAGGATGATGACCCACCGGCCCCAGTTGCCACGACCCATTTACTTGGACTCCTTCTCGGCCTTGGCCTCGTCGGACTTGGCCTCCGCGGGGTCCTTGATCACCGACTGCACGGAGGTCTTCAGCACCCGCAGCTTCACGTTGCTCGCGACCTCGATCTGCACGACCTTGTCGTCGATCAGGAAGACGCGGCCGATGATGCCGCCCTGGGTCACCACCTGGTCGCCCTTCTTGAGGTTGGCGAGGAGTGCCCGGTGCTCCTTCAGCTGCTTCTGCTGAGGCCGGATCATGAGGAAGTACATGATCGCGAACATCCCGGCGATGAAGATGAAGAGCGACGATGGGCTTCCGCCGGCCACCTGGGCCAGCAGGACTTGATGGGTGAGCAAGGGGATCGACTCCGTCAGGGCCTCTCGAAACAGGGGAATCGTGAGAGGGCGCGCATCCTTAGCAAGAGGGCGCCCCGGACGACAAGGTGCGTCGCTCCCCGGCTGACCGAGCGGGCACGAGCGGCCGTCCGGATCAGAACCGGATCAGAAATAGTCCTCTGAACGGGCGTTCAACCGCGGCGACGAGGGCGAGATTCCTCAGGAGTTTCTGTCGAGCGGGGAACCGGACGGGCCGCCGGGCGCCTTCACGCGCCGTCCGCGGATCAGCCGATGGGCGCGGTGGAGCGACCTCGCCCTGGGCGAGCAGGGTGCCCGCTGCCCTGATGAGTGACGTGATGCGCGAGCGGTGGACGCCCGGACCGCCCGCGCAGGAACCTCAGGGCTCTCGAGCCCGGCCCGCCTCCGAGGTCGGTCTCACCCGGCTTGCCGGCCGCCGCGGTCCGCGCAGGGCAGCTTCCCGCCAGCGACTCCGGCCTCCACCGCCGATCTGGAGAGCTGTCGTCGCGGGATTGACCTGGCCCTTCTCTCGGGTCAGGAGGCCGTCACCGCGCCGCCGAGGGGAGCGGCCTCCGCCGCAGTCCGGGCAGGGCAGTTTCCCGCCAGAGCGCCCGGGACCGCGCAGGCCGGTCATTCTTCCTGTGCCCGCTCATCTCGGCCATCGTCGTCCACCAGGAGCCGGCCTGTCGCGTTCGGCGCCGCTCAGGGTGCACGGTCCGTCGGAACGCGTCCGCTCTCCCGACGCCGGACGTCCTCGGCGTAGGCCGCGAATCGGTCCTCCTCGATGGCGGCGCGCGCCCCGCGCATCAGCTCCAGATAGTGGTGGAGGTTGTGCAGCGTCGCCAGGCGCAGCGCGAGGAGCTCGTCCGCGGCGAAGAGGTGGCGGAGGTAGGCACGCGAGTGGGTGCGGCAGGTGTAGCAGGCGCAGTCCGGATCGGGCGCCCGCTCGTCCCGGGCGTGGATGGCGTTCCGGAGGTTCAGCCGGCCCTGATGGGTGAAGAGCAGGCCGTTGCGCCCACAGCGGGTGGGGAGGACGCAGTCGAACATGTCCACGCCCGCGCCGACGGCGAGCACCAGGTCCACCGGCGTGCCCACGCCCATGAGGTAGCGGGGCCGGTCGGCGGGCAGCAGCGGCGCGACCTCCGCGACCGAGGCGTGCATCTCCTCCGGGCGCTCGCCGACGGAGTAGCCGCCGAGCGCATAGCCAGGCAGCTCGACGGCGCAGACCTCCTCGATGTGACGGCGCCGCAGCTCGAGGTCCAGCCCTCCCTGGACGATGCCGAAGAGGGCGCTCTCACCCCGGGTCCACGCAAGCGCGCAGCGCTGCAGCCAGCGAGTGGTGCGAGCGAGGCTCTCCTCCATGTAGCGCCGGTCGGACTTCGAGGGCGGACACTCGTCGAACGCCATGATGACGTCCGCGCCGAGGGTCTCCTGGATCTGCACCGAGCGCTCCGGCGTCAGGAGCCACCGGCTGCCGTCGAGGTGCGACTGGAAGCTCGCGCCCTCCTCGGAGATCTTCCGGTTCTGGGCGAGGCTGTAGACCTGGAACCCGCCCGAGTCGGTGAGGAGCGCCCGGTCCCAGGCCATGAACCGGTGCAGGCCGCCGAGCGCGCCGACCAGCTCTTCCCCCGGCCGGAGCATCAGATGGTAGGTGTTCCCGAGGAGGATCTCCGCGCCGAGGGTCCGCAGGTCGTCCTGCCCGACAGCCTTCACCGTGGCCTGGGTGCCGACCGGCATGAACACCGGCGTCTCCACCGTGCCGTGAGGGGTGTGCAGCCGCCCGCGGCGGGCGTGGGTGCCCGCGTCGGCGTGGAGTCGCTCGAAGCGGACGCTCACCGCGCGGCTCCGGCGGCGATGAACATCGCGTCCCCGTAGCTGAAGAAGCGGTACCGCTCGGCCACCGCGGCCCGGTACGCGGCCAGGACGTGCTCCCGGCCGGCGAAGGCCGAGACGAGCATCAGCAGCGTCGAGCGCGGCAGATGGAAGTTGGTGAGCAGAGCGTCGACCACCTGGAATCGGTACGGGGGCCGGATGAAGAGACGGGACGCCCCCGACCCGGCGCGCACCCTCCCCTCCTCGGCGGCGCTCTCCAGCGTCCGCACCACCGTCGTCCCCACCGCCACGACGCGGCGCCCCTCGGCGCGGGCGCGATTGACCGACTCCGCCGTGCCCTCGGGAACTCGGTACCGCTCGGCATGCATCCGGTGGGTGGACTCGTCGTCGCCGCGCACGGGGAGGAACGTCCCCGGACCGACGTCGAGGGTGACGAAGCGGCGCTCGACGCCTCGCGATTCCAGGCTCGCGAGGGTCTCCGGGGTGAGATGGAGCCCGGCGGTGGGCGCTGCGACCGACCCGTCCGCGCGCGCGTAGACGGTCTGGTAGCGAGCACGGTCCTCCTCGGTCGGCTCGCGGGCGACGTAGGGCGGAAGCGGAACCCGCCCGGCGCGCTCGAGCAACGCGCCCACCGAGCCCTCCGCCTCGAATCGCACCCGGAGCTCTCCCTCCCCGAGAGCCGCCAGCACCGTGGCCCGGCCTCCCTCCAGCTCCACCACCGTGCCGGGGCGGACGCCCTTGCTCGCCTGTCCGAGGCAGACCCAGCTCAGGGCATCGGCGGCGCGGGAGAGCGCGGCCGAGGCGTCCACATCGGCGTCGGGACGGACCAGGAGCAGCTCGACCCGTCCGCCGCTCCCCTGCTTCCGGCCGAGGAGCCGCGCCGGGACGACCCGGGTGTCGTTGAGAACCACGACGTCCCCTCGCCCGAGGAGGCCAGGCCAGTCGAGGAAGCGCCGGTGAGCGATGGCCCCCGAGTCGCGGTCGAGCACGAGCAGCCGCGAGGCATCGCGCCGGGCGAGCGGGGTCGCGGCGACGAGGCCCTCGGGCAGGTCGAAGTCGTAGTCGGAGACAGGCAACGAGCCCCGACTCATGTGGCACCCCATGCGTGCCGGTCAAGGGCCGTGCACCGCGCGGGACGACGTTCCGGCGGATTCGTCGTTGACGGGCGCAGGTGAGCTGTCTCTCCTCCCGCGCTCACGTGCGACTCTCCCTCGTCGTCTCGACGCTCTCGCTGGTTCTCGCCTGCACCCACGCGGCCACCCCGCCGGCCGAGGCCTCCAAGCCCGGGGGGCCCGGCTCTCCCGAGGCGGCCGCCCGGATCCGCGCCCTGGCCGACGAGTCCTGGGAGGGCCAGCTGAAGCTGGACCCTCTGCTCGCCACCCTGGTCGGGGACACGCGGTACGACGACCGGCTGCCGGACGCCCTCAGCGACGCGGGCCGCGAGGCGATCCGCCAGCTCGCGGTGCGGACCCGGACGGGCCTGGACGCGATTCCTCGCGCCGAGCTGCGCGGCGAGGACGCCTTCACCTGGGCGGTGCTCGACGAGCAGACCCGGACGACGCTCGACGGCCTCCCCTTCGACGACCACCTGATGCCGCTCGATTCCCTGAGCTCGATCGCCGTCCAGATGCCAGTGCTCGGCTCGGGGGTGGGGATGCAGCCGTTCCGCACCGTCCGGGACTACGACAACTTCCTCGCTCGTCTCCGGGCGTTCTCGTCCTGGGCGGACCTGGCCATCGCCAGGTCGCGGGAGGGGATGACGAAGGGGTTCACCCAGCCGAGGCCAGTCATCCTCCGGCTGCTGCCACAGCTGGAGTCGCAGGTGGTCGCCCGGCCGGAGGACAGCACGTTCTGGGGACCCGTCGAACGGATGCCGTCCTCGTTCTCGGCGGCGGACCGCGACCGGCTGACCCGAGCGTATCGCGAGGCGATCACCGGAACGATCATCCCGACCTACCGGCGCCTCCTGGACTTCGTGAAGGGGACGTACGCCCCCGCGGCCCGGACGACGATCGCCGCGGAGGCGCTGCCCGACGGACCCGCCCGGTACGCCTCGCGGGTCCGGCGCCAGACGACGACCGCGCTCGATCCGCACGCCATCCATCTGCTCGGGCTCGACGAGGTGCAGCGGATCAACGGGGAGATCGAGGCGCTGCGTATCGCCGCCCGGTTCGACGGGACGCGCAAGCAGTTCATGGAGTCGATCACCGCCGATCCGGTGGGGACGGTGACCACCGAGGACGCGCTGGTCGCCGCCTCGGTGGCGATGAAGGCGACGGTCCAGCCGCGGCTGCCGGAGCTCTTCAGCCGGTTCCCGAAGGCGGACTTCGAGGTCCGGCCCATCGAGAAGTTTCGGGAGAACGCGGCGTCCAGCCAGTACGTTCCCGCGACGCCCGACGGCTCGAGGCCCGGTGTCTTCTACGTCAACGCCGCCCGCCTCCGGAGCGGGCCGCAGCGGCCGTCGGAGTCGCTGTTCCTGCACGAGGCGATCCCGGGGCACCACTTCCAGGTCGCGCTCACCAGCGAGAACCAGGCCCTTCCGGCGATGCGGCGCTTCGCGCTCTACAACGCCTACGTGGAGGGCTGGGCGCTCTACTGCGAGGGGTTCGGACGCCAGCTGGGGCTGTACCGGGACGTCCCGCAGCAGGCGGGAAGGCTGCGGAGCGAGCTGCTGCGGGCGGTGCGCCTGGTGCTGGATACCGGAATGCACCACGAGGGCTGGTCGCGGGAACGCGCGCTCGACTACGCGACGGAGCAGTTCGGAAGCGGGTCGGGCGCCAGCGGGTTCCTGCTGCTGGAGATCGACCGGTACCTCGCCGACCCCGCCCAGGCGCTGGGCTACAAGATCGGCGAGCTCGCGATCCGGAAGATGCGCCAGGAGGCGGAGCACCGTCTCGGCTCGAGCTTCGACCTCCGGGCCTTCCACGACACGATCCTCGAGTCGGGGCCGCTTCCGCTCGACGTGCTGGAGGAGAAGATGCGGGCCTGGACGCCCCCGCCTCGCTGAGGGGCACGCCGGCGTCGACGAGGCTCAGTAGAGCGTCTGCAGCTCGGTGCCCGGGTAGAAGTGGGCGAGGATGGCCCGGTAGTCCTGTGCCGAGTCGGCCATCTCCTTCGCGCCCCACTGGGACAGGCCCGCGCCGTGTCCCAGGCCACGCCCGGTGAGGAGCGCTCCCCCGCCGGGCGTCGGCGCCACGTCGAAGGCCAGGGAGCGCACGCGGTCGTAGCCGAGGCGCTGCCGGAACTCGACGCCGCTGAGGCTCCGTCCGCCGAGCTCGAGGCGGCGAACACGGCCCGTGCCGGTGCGGGCCGCGACGCGGAGCTCCCCGCGGCCGCCGCCGAAGGCCCGCTCGAGCGTGCTGGCGTCGACGTCCGCCTTCCACCGGGTGGAGACCCCGGGACGGCACTCGCAGGTGACGCTCTGGAGGTACGGGAGGTCGCGGCCGAGCGCGTCGAGGCCGGTCTCGGTGTTCCCCTCGCACGAGGCGTGGAAGTACGCCTCGATGGGCGCGAGCTGGAAGGTGAGGATCTGGCCGGCGGTGGCCGCGGTGGCGGCGCGCGTGCGCGGGTTCTCGCGATTGACGCCGCCGTAGACCTGGGCGAGCACGCTGCTGCCGAGGTGCACGGGCTGCCCGAGGGCCTCGATCTTCCGCTGGAGCGCGTAGGTGCGGGCGGCGACGGCCTGGGCCTTGAGGGCCTCCATCGGGAAGGCGACCGGCATCTCTCCGCCGAGCACCGCGGCCACGTAGTCCTCGAGCGGGAGCACGTTGACGAGGAGGACCTTGCTCCCCTTCGGGAGGGCGACGACCTCGCCGCGGACCTCGGTGGTGCCCGCGCGCAGCCAGTGCTCGGTGTCCGAGGTGCGGAAGCGGACCGGGCCGTCGACCTGCGTGCCCTCGACCTCCATGGAGTCGCCGACGTGCCGGATGCGCACCTCGTCCCGGTTCAGCGGGACGAACGGCCCGTCCTCGGAGTCGGCCCCCAGCTGGAGGCCCTTGCCCCGGATGACGACCTCGCGCTCGGGGCGCTCGCCCATCGCGATGCGGACGGTCTCGGCGGAGTGAGCGGAGGCGGCGGCAACGAGCGTGAGGACGACGATCGGGCGCATCCGGCCCGACCGAGGATGCTCGCTTCGGACGCTGCTGGCCAGTTCCCGGCCGCAGCGACGAGAACCGTCAGCGCGCCGCCTGCCCGGCCGGACACCCCGATGCGGGACACCGCTTGATGAAGGTCCCGGCGAGGCGGGCGGGTGCACCCTGGGAGGTGGTGAAGCTCTCGGGCGGGAGAGGAGCCACGAACGCGTCGGCTCCGAGCTGGCATCCCTTCTCGAACAGCGCCGAGACGCTCGCCTCGGTCATGTTGTCCGAGTACCCCTGCCCGAGCACGACGTAAGGGCTGGAAGGAGGAAGCGAGAGCACCTCGAGCGTGCAGCTCCCCGCCGTGCGCGCCGCCACCGGAGGCGCGGGCGTCACGTGGGCAGTGCAGCCAGCGAGACCCAGCACGACCAGGACGGACAGACCGGTGCGCACGCAAGTGACGCTACCACGCAGCTTTCGGAGCGTTGTGGGCGGGCGCAGTCCACGTCCGCGGACGGCGGCCAGGAATCGGAATTATCGACCCGACGAGGCGGCGTCGCCGGTGCTTGACGCGTCGGACATCAGCCGGTCCGGGGCCGGGCGACCCACACCGTGTCGTACGGGCAGCTGCAGTCCGTCTCCTCCGGCTCCGGGTACACGTACGGCTCTCCCCGGTAGTTCCGGAACACGGTCTCGTGACCGCGGCGCTCCACGACGTACTCGGGCTGGAGCGTCACCTTCCCTCCCCCGCCCGGGAGGTCCACCGCCAGGTGCGGCACGGCGAGCCCCGTGGTGTGTCCCCGGAGCTGCTCGAGGATCGCCACGCCCGCGGAGATCGGCGTCCGGAAGTGCTCCAGCCCCTCCGCGACGTCCATCTGGTGGAGGTAGTACGGCCGGACCCGGGTGCGGAGCAGCGCGTGGTTCAGCTCCTTGAGGATGCGCGCATCGGAGTTGACCCGCCGCATGAGGACCGACTGGTTCTCCACCGGGACGCCGTGGTCCACCAGCCGCTCGCAGGCCTCGCGGGCCTCCGGGGTCAGCTCCTTCGGGTGATTGAAGTGCGTGACGACGAAGAGCGGCGCGTGCCGGCGGAGCAGCCGGGCGAGATCCTCGGTCACCCGCATCGGCAGCGTCACCGGGATGCGGGTGCCGACGCGGATCATCTCCACGTGCGGAATCGCCCGCAGCTCGCCGAGCAACCCGTCCAGCCGCTCGTCGACCAGGAGCAGCGGATCGCCACCCGAGACGAGCACGTCCCGCACCTCGGGGTGCTCCCGGACGTAGGCGATCCCCTCGGCCCACGCCTCGCGGCCGAGCACCGCCTCCCCGCCCTTCGTGATCCGCCGCCGCGTGCAGTGGCGGCAGTAGGTCGAGCAGCTGTCGAGCGCCAGGAACAGCACCCGGTCGGGGTACTTGTGGACGATGGCCGCCACCGGGCGGTGCGGATCCTCGCCGAGCGGGTCGCGCAGCTCCCCGGGCCGGACGCGCGACTCGGCCAGGGTGGGAATGGCCTGCATCCGCACCGGACAGAACGGATGCTCCCCATCGACGAGCGACAGGTAGTAGGGCGAGATCCCCAGGCGGAAGACCTCTCGCGTCTCCTCGCATCCGCGCCGCTCGTCGTCGGTCAGCGGGACCAGCCGCGCGAGCTGCTCCGGCGTGCGGATGGCGTGGCGCATCTGCCAGCGCCAGTCACGCCACTGCTCCTCGCTCGCCTCGGGGAAGAGGCCGCGCCAGTCCGCCGTCTGCATCGCTCAGCTCCGGCGGCTCAGGCGGTGGCCTGCTGGCGCCACCACTCCTGGCCCGACTCGGGCAACGTGTACACCGGGTCGTAGTACTCGTAGCGCCGCTCGAGCGCGTGCGGGTCCGCGAGCTCGATGCCGGTCCGGTAGTTCTTGGTCCAGTACGAGACGCCGTGCTCCCGGTCGTACTCGGAGACCTGATGCACCCAGCGCTTCCCGACGAACGGCACGTCACAGACGATGCGCGGCGTCGCGAACCCGGGCAGGTACCCCATGATGTCGTGCTGGAGCTGCTGCGCCTCCGCCACGCTGGTCCGCCAGTGCTCGGAGTTCGGGATGATGTCGCACATGTAGAAGTAATACGGAAGGATGTGCGCGTGGTCCTGGAGCGTGAAGCAGAGCTCGAGGAGATCCTTCGCCGTCGCGTTCACGCCCCGGAGCAGCACGCCCTGGTTCCGGATGTCGCGGAAGCCCGCGTTCAGCAGCGCGTCGGCCGCCTTCTGCACCAGCGGGGTGAGCTGCCGCGCGTGGTTCACGTGGGTGTGGAGCGCGAGCTGCGTTCCCCGCTCGAAGGCCTTCTTCGCCAGGCGGGTCAGCCCTTCCAGGACCTTCGGCTGGAGGAAGTGCTGCGGCAGCCCCATGAACCCCTTCGAGGCCAGCCGGATGTCCCGGATGTTCTCGATGTCCAGCAGCTGCGAGACGAAGCCCTCCAGCGTCTGGATGGGCAGGTTGGCGACGTCGCCGCCGGAGACGACCACGTCGCGGACGCCCGGGGTGCGGCGGAGATAGTCGAGGATCTTGTCGTACCGTTCTGGCTGCGGCAGCGCGAACCGATGCTTCTCCACCTGCGGCACGTCGTTGCCCACCAGGTCCATGCGGGTGCAGTGACCGCAGTACTGGGGACAGGTGGAGAGCATCTCCGCCAGCACCTTGGTGGGATAGCGGTGGGTCAGCCCCTCCACGACCCACATGTCCGCCTCGTGGAGGCTGTCACGGCTGGCGCGCGGATGGTTCGGCCAGTCGGTCCGCCGGTCGTCGAACGCGGGCAGCATGTACCTGCGGACCGGGCAGTGCCACAGGTCGTCCAGGTCCATGGTGTTGATCATCTGCGGCGGGAGGAGGATCGACATCGTCGCCCGCTCGCGCTGGTCCCGGTCGATGCTGGCCAGCAGGGTCTCGGGGAGGAGGTCTCCGAGCGTCTCCTTCAGCTCGCGCAGGTTCTTGACCGTGTGCTTTCGCTGCCAGAGCGCGCTCTCCCAGTCCGCCCTGGAGGCCGTGCGGTAGCCGGGGATGCGGGTCCAGTCCGGCTCCCGGAACTCGCCCCGCAGCGGGTAGACGAAGGGCTGCGGCGCGCTGGCTGCCACGGGAGGCCGTCCGTCCGGCGACGGGGAGGCCTGGCCCCGCGGGGGCGCGGGGGGATTGAGGGGCTTCACGTCCATGTGATGAGTGGTCCTACTACAAGAAGGTGCATCCGGGTGGTGAGGCGGGACCCTCGGGACCGGCCGAACGGTCAGTTCCCCGTCCAGCCCGCGGACCTCAGTCCCGGGGCGCGCCGATGCGGAAGACCAGCTCCAGGAAGAGCCCGTGAATTCCGAGGCCCCGGAGTGGCAGGGCGAACACCGAGCCGTCCCCGAGCCGTGCGGGGACCGCGAGCCTGACCAGCTCCTCCGCTTCCTCCATCCCCTGGCCGTCGCAGCCATGGCAGGAGAAGGCTCCGATGCGACCGGAGCCCTGGCACGCCCGGCAGGGGTGGAAGACCGGCACGGAGAGCTCGAGCAACCCGCCGTGCACGGCGCGATCGGGCGGGATGAGGACCTCGAGGCGCAACGGCTCGGGGCGCTGCGACTTCGGCAGGTCGGGGTGCGTGAGGCTGCGGCGGAACCGGCTGGCGACCTCCTCGAGCCCGGGCCGGCGCACCGCGAAGTCACGGAAGAGGGACACCGGAACGGGGGAAAGCGGCTCGGGCGTCGGCCATCCTGCCGTCGTGATCGGCGCGCGGGTCGGAATCGCGCGAGCACCGGCGTCGCGAAGCCCATCGTCGTAGGAGGCGCGACGCTCGGGACGCGAGAGGACGCGGTAGGCCCGAACGATGTCCTGGAAGAAGGACATCCCCGTCGCGCCGGCGCGGTCGGGATGGTAGCGGTGGACGAGCTCGCGGAACGCGCTGCGGATCCCGTGCGTCGACTCGAATGGCTCCACGCCCAGGACGAGGTAGTGGCTCCTGGTCTCCATCGGCCCTCCGCCTGGCCGGGGGACGGCGCGAGCTGGCACGCCGTTTCTGGCCGCCCGCGAGCAGTAACGGATCGGATGGCTCCGTCAAGCGCGACGGATGACCTCGCCGGCTGCCTGGTTGCGTCCCCCGCCCCGACCCTTACGCCTTCATCGAGGAGGCGCACCCATGGCCAACGTTCTCGTCGCCTTTGCCACCCACGACGGACAGACGCGAAAGGTCGCCGAGCGGATCGCGACCGTACTCCGCGTCCGCCACCACGCGGTCGAGCTGCTCGACCTCGGGCGTCCGCCACCGGAAACGCTGGACCTGTCGCAATTCCAGGCGGTTCTCCTGGGCTCGCCCATCCGTGCGCAGGGTTACCTCCGGCCGGTCGTGCGCTTCGTGCAGTCCCACCGGACCGAGCTCGAGCGGCTGCCGACCCTGTTCTTCTCGGTCGGCCTGGCGGTCCTGAGCCGAACGGGGGACGGCCGTGCACAGACGATGCGGATCGTCGAGAGGCTCGTCGCCGAGACGGGGTGGCATCCGCAGCGGGTCGAGCTGGTGGCCGGGGCGCTCCCGTACACCCGGTACAACTTCCTCGTCCGCTTCGTGATGCGCCGGATCTCGAGGAAGGAGGGCGGCGACACCGACACCTCGCGCGACTACGAGTACACGGACTGGGCCGCGGTCGACCGGTTCGCGGCGGAGTTCGTGGACGAGGTCGCGGGGCCGGTGGACGCCGTCACTTCACCGCGCCGGTCGTCATTCCGGAGATGAAGTAATCCAGCGACAGCGCGTAGACGATGACCACCGGGACCGACCCCAGCACGGCCGCGGCCATCAGCGGCCCCCAGAAGTAGACGTCGCCCCGGACCATGTCGACGGTGATCCCCACCGGCAGGGTCCGGTTCAGGCTCGAGCTGATGAAGGTCAGCGCGTAGACGTACTCCTGGAACGAGAGCGTGAAGGCGAAGATCGCCGCGGTGAGGATCCCGGGCAGGACCACCGGGATCACCACCAGCCGGAGCATCTGCAGGCGGGTCGCTCCGTCGAGGAGCGCCCGTTCCTCGATCTCCTTGGGCACGCTCCGGAAGAACCCCATCAGCAACCAGGTGCAGAAGGGGATGGTGAAGGTCGGGTAGCTCAGGATGAGCGACCAGATGCTGTTGTCCAGCTTGAGGGCCCCGACGAACTGCGAGAAGGGGATGAAAAGAATCGTGGACGGGATCAGGTAAGTCAGGAAGATGGCGATGCCGATCCCTCTGTTCCCGGAAAAGTTGAGTCGTGCGAGCCCGTAGGCCGCGGGGACCGAGAAGATCAGGGTGATCAACACCACCATCAACCCGGTGATGAGGCTCACCTTCATCCAGCGCCAGAACGGGGTCGAGACCAGGTAGCGGTAATGGGTGAGGCTCGGGCTCGTCACGTCGATGACCCCGACCACCGTGTTGGGCTGGGCCACCTGCCCCTCGGGAACCGTCACCTGGGTCAGCCTTCCGTCGACCGGGCTGTAGATGGGCTGATCGCCGACGTGGGCGATGGGCTTGGGATCGGTCTCGCTGTCGAAGCGGGTGGTGTGGGCCCCTGCGGAGATGGTCCAGCGGATCGGCCCTTCCGAGTACGAGGCCGGGATGATGATGTCCTTGTGGTACGGCCGTCCGCTCCCGTCCACCTGGCTGAACCAGAACGGGTTCCGGCTCAGGTCGTAGAGGTTGGCGTCCGCCTTCAACGAGGTGACCACCATCCAGTAGAAGGGAAAGAGCGCGAAGATCAGGAACGGCGTCATCCCCGCCCACGAGAAGAGGTTGGGCCGGAAGCGGCGCCAGAGGAGGCGGTAGCGGCCGGGGGGCGCCACGCTCAGTTCTCCCGGCGCAGGAAGCGCAGCATGAAGAACACCATCACCGCCATCAGCGGAAACATGAAGAGCGAGGTCGCCGCGCCCTTCCCCAGGTATCCGGCGTTCACCCCCAGCTGGTAGGCGTAGGTGGAGAGAACCTGGGTCTGGTCGTAGGGACCGCCCTTGGTGATGATCCAGATGGTGTTGAAGTCGGTGAAGCTGAAGATCACCGAGAACAGCAACGAGACCATCAGGATCGGCCGGACCATCGGCCCGATGATGTGGATGAAGCGCTGGAAGGCGTTTGCACCATCCAGGCGCGCCCGTTCGAGGATCTCGTCGGGGATCGCGGTCAGCCCGGCGAGGATGACGATGGCGGTGAAAGGAAACCCTCGCCAGACGTTCACGAGGATCACGCTGAGCATCGCCCACTGCGGATCGCCTCGGAAGTTGATGATGTTGCCCGCGTTGAGGATTCCCCAGCGGACCAGGCACCAGTTGATGACGCTGTAGGTCGAGTCGAGGATCCACAGCCAGGCCTGGGCGCTGATCGCGATGGGGATGACCCAGGGGATCACCACCAGACCGCGGAGCAGGCGGCGGGCTCCGAACTTCCGGTTGAGGATCAGCGCACAAGGCACGCCGATCAGCAGCTTGATGATTTCCGTCCCAAACGTGTACTTGAAGGTGTTGAGGAGAGAGAGCCGGAAGTTCGGATCCTGCACCACTCCGGTGCCGTTGGTCCGGACCTTGGTGTCCGCCTTGACCAGCACGCTCGATTCCAGCGCCTTCTTCTCCGACGCCCGGTCGGGGAAGGGGCCGAAGCGGATGGGCTCGTCGCCGCCGTGGGCCACCACTTCCCAGCCCTTGCCGGCCTGATGGACCTGCCAGTCGAACTCGCTCACCACCGTGTCGGCGGCGAACTCGGAGTCCGAGGAGCTGTCCATCTCGAAGAGCGGGATGGTCCGCCCGGCGACGACGACGGCGGTCCGGAACCGCGCGCCCTGGGGGGTGGTCTCCAGCTTGGCCGAGCGGCGCGCCTTCTGGAACGCCTCGGCCTCCTCGCGGGTCGGCAGCGTGACCAGGACGAGGTCGTTCACCCTGACCTCGGAGCTGACCACCTTGGAGTAGTTGTCGAGCCCGATGAAGCTCCACTTCGCGTTCCCCGCCTCGGCGTCGGTCAGGCTCAGCCAGATCGCCATCAGGAACGGGTAGGCGATGAAGATGGTGAGGTAGAGGACCGCGGGGATGACCAGCACGTAGCCCAGCGGCGCTTCCCGTTCGAGGAATGGCAACCGGGGAACCACCGGCGGCGCGCTCTTGGGTGGCGCCTCTCTCGGCGCCGGCGCTGCGGGGAGGGAGGTCAGAGCGCGACCTCCGTCTGCCGATCGAAGAGGTGGACTTGCGCGGTGTCGAACAGAAGCGAGACCGGCTGGCCGGGCTTCAGATCACCCGTGAGCTCGGTCTCGATCTGGAGAAGCCCCGCGGGACAGCGCGCAGTGACGATGGCCTCGTTGCCCAGGGGCTCGACCACGTCGATCGTCGCCGGCACCTTGACCCGCGTGCCGTTCCCCTCCCCTCCGAGCTGGATGTGCTCCGGACGGATGCCCATGGTGACCTGTCGGCCGCTCACCCCGCTCAGGCGCGGCCGCGGGACCGGCAGCGTGAGATCGCCGCCGAGGACCACTGCGAGCGCGGCACCCTCCCCGCGCAGCTCTCCATCGAAGAAGTTCATCGGCGGCGTCCCGATGAACCCGGCCACGAAGCGATTGGCGGGGTGGCGGTACGCCTCGAGCGGGGTGGCGACCTGGCAGATCTTCCCCTTGTCCATGATCACGATCCGGTCCCCCATGGTCATCGCCTCGACCTGGTCGTGCGTGACGTAGATCATGGTGGACTTCACGCTCTGGTGCAGCCGCTTGAGCTCGGTCCTCATGTGGACCCGGAGCTTCGCGTCGAGGTTGGAGAGCGGCTCGTCGAAGAGCAGCACCCCGGCCTGCCGGCAGAGGGCCGCCCCCACCGCGACCCGCTGCCGCTGCCCGCCGGAGAGCGCGCGTGGCTTCCGAGCCAGGAGCTCGGTCAGGCCGAGGATCGAGGCCGCCTCGCGCACCCGCCGGTCGATCTCCGGCTTGGGCATTCGCCGGAGCTGCAACGAGAAGGCCATGTTCCGGTACACCGTCATGTGTGGATAGAGCGCGTAGCTCTGGAACACCATGGCGATGTCCCGGTCCTTCGGCGGCAGGTGGGTGACCGACTTGCCGCCGATGCTGATGTCACCACCGGAGACGTCCTCGAGCCCGGCGATCATCCGGAGCGTGGTGGTCTTTCCGCAGCCGGAGGGCCCCACGAGGATCACGAACTCCCGATCCTTGACCGTGAGGTCCACTCCGGCCACGGCGGCCACCTCGCCGAAGCGTTTCTCCACTCCGCTGAGGACAACCTCGGCCATCAGCCGGCGACGGCCCGGAGCTTCTTCTCCGCGTCGTCCATCGCTGCGCGCGGCGCCTTACCGCCGTTGGCCACCTCGGCGAACATCGTCGGGATGATGAACTTGGCGTACATGCTGGTGGCGGTCTTGGTCATCGGGCCCGGGTAGCCGATGAACTTCACCCAGTCGTTGAAGTCCTGCTCGACGACGAGCTTGGGCTCGTGGCCGATGACCGGCATGGGCTTCTTGAGGAACGCCTTGAGGAAGGGGTGGTTGTACCCGGTGGACGCCTCCATCCCCTGGAGCCCGGCGGCGTTCATCGCGTAGAGGAACTCCTTGGCGAGGTCCTGGACCTGGCTGAACTTGTAGATGCCGTAGGACATGGTCCGGGCGCCGCCGACGCGTCCGGCAGGGCCGAGCGGCGGGGGCTGGATCTCGAGATTCTTGTAGACGTCGGGGTTGTCCTTGGCCGCGGTCCGGTAGGCGCTGATCGGGTTGCAGATCATCGAGCCCTTGCCCGAGGCGATGAAGCGGTTGTTCGAGGAGTCGTCCCAGCTGAGGACCTCGTCGGTCATGCAGTCCTTGAAGAGGCTGGAGCCCCACTTCAGGACCTCGACGATCTCCTTCCGGGCGAAGGAGATGTTCCCCTGCTTGTCGAACAGGTACGCCTTGTAGGCGACCATGATGGGGAAGAGGTCGTCGTTGGCGTCCGGGGTCTGCGAGAACGGGATGCCGATGGGGTGTCCGGCCTTCTTCAGCTTGGCCCCCATCCGGAGGATGTCCTCGTAGGTGGTCTTGTTGTTGTAGTCCTCCTTGACCTCGTTCAGGTACCCCCGGTTCACGATCCACGGATAGCGGATGTACCAGTGCGGGATCGCGAGCCACTTCCCCTTCACCACCGCGATGTCCTCGGAGCCGGGGCTCCAGCCGCCGAACTCCTTGCCCAGGCGGTTGGCCACGTCGGTGACGTCGACCTCCACCTGGTCATAGAGCCAGGCGCCGGTCCCGTTGAGGTGGAAGATGTCGTGTCCCCCGCCCCGCGAGATGTCGGCGGCGATGGCAGTGGGCAGGTCCGGGGTGGCGACGAAGTCGACCTCGACCTTGCACTTGTGCTTCTCCCCGAACTCCTTGGCGAAGCCGCTGAAGTACGTGTCGTAGGCCGGCACGAAGTGCTTCCAGTGGACGATCTTCAGGACCTTCTCGGTCTGGGCCGACGCCTTCCGGGAGAAGATCGTCGGAGCAGCGAGTGCCGCCCCGACTCCCAGCGAGCCCTTCAGGATGGTCCGGCGCTTCAGCAGACCGCTCTTCCGCGTTCCATCACTCACGGTGTCCTCCTCCGACGTGGCTGGACTGCAGAGATGTGCCACCACCCACGTCCGGACCGGACGGCCCTTCCGACCGGCCGGACGTGGTGGGCGGGGGCTGCACAGTACACGAGTGATGATCGAGAGCAACGCGATTGAATGACGCCGGACCCGAGAATTCTCGGTTCTGGACGCCCTCCGAGCCTGACGGAGCGCGTCGCGCAACGATGTGCCACTCGCGTGTCGTCTCCCTCGGGGAAAGCGCTGAATCCGTTGCGGTCGCACGCGATGACCGGCACCCGCAGAGCAGCGTTCCCGTCCAGGACGCTCCCCGGAGGCGTCCGATGGGGTCCCACGGACCGGGCCCGCACGACCCCGCCACCGGTCAGCTCCTGGCCACGGCCGCGCGGGCTCTCCGGGCGGCCGCCATGAGGTTCCGGGCGCGCGTCGGGTTCCGGCGCACGCCCTCCCGTCCCCGGTCCGCGGGGACGTCGGGCCCCGCAAAACGGCGACGGCCGTCAGCCCCTGGTGAGGGACTGACGGCCGTCAATCAAAAAACCCGGCGGCGACCTACTCTCCCGCGCGGTTTCCCGCGGAGTACCATCGGCTCTGGAGGGCTTAACTTCCGTGTTCGAGATGGGAACGGGTGTGACCCCTCCGACATAGCCACCGGAAAAACTGTCACTGCATACGAAGGGTAGATTCAAAGTTCTGCTGAGATGTGCCGTCTCTGATCAGCGTCCGGAGCGTGGAGCTCCTGACCTCGACCTTGACCTCGAATTCCGTACTCCCTCACGGATCACTCCTACGGGGAGCATACAAGAAACAGAGGTAAAGTAAGCCTCACGACCAATTAGTACCGGTTAGCTGAGCGCATTACTGCGCGTACACACCCGGCCTATCAACGTCGTCGTCTGCGACGGGTCTTCAGCGCCTTGCGGCGGGGATACCAATTCTTGAGGTCGGTTTCCCGCTTAGATGCTTTCAGCGGTTATCCAATCGGCACATGGCTACCCAGCGATGCCACTGGCGTGACAACTGGTACACCAGAGGTGCCTCCAACCCGGTCCTCTCGTACTAAGGTCAGATCCTCTCAAGTATCCTACGCCCACAGCAGATAGGGACCAAACTGTCTCACGACGTTTTGAACCCAGCTCGCGTACCGCTTTAATTGGCGAACAGCCAAACCCTTGGGACCTGCTCCAGCCCCAGGATGCGATGAGCCGACATCGAGGTGCCAAACCTCCCCGTCGATGTGAACTCTTGGGGGAGATAAGCCTGTTATCCCCGGAGTACCTTTTATCCGTTGAGCGATGGCCCTTCCATTCAGGACCACCGGATCACTATGACCTGCTTTCGCACCTGCTCGACATGTCTGTCTCGCAGTCAAGCTCCCTTATGCCATTGCACTCGCCGCCCGGTTTCCAATCGGGCTGAGGGAACCATCGCGCGCCTCCGTTACGCTTTGGGAGGCGACCGCCCCAGTCAAACTACCCACCAGACAGTGTCCCGGCTCCCGGTGAGGGAGCGCGGTTAGACACCAGAAATCAACAGGGTGGTATTTCACTTATGCCTCCACCGAACCTAGCGGCCCGGCTTCAAAGGCTCCCACCTATTCTACACAGTCAATCCCTAGTGTCACTGTCAAGTTGTAGTAAAGGTTCACGGGGTCTTTCCGTCTTGCTGCGGGTAAACTGCATCGGCACAGCTATTTCAATTTCGCTGAGTCCCTCTCCGAGACAGTGCGGAAGTCGTTACTCCATTCGTGCAGGTCGGAACTTACCCGACAAGGAATTTCGCTACCTTAGGACCGTTATAGTTACGGCCGCCGTTTACTGGGGCTTCGGATCACCGCTTCGCCTTGCGGCTGACGGATCCCCTTAACCTTCCAGCACCGGGCAGGAGTCAGACCCTATACGTCGGCTTGTCGCCTTCGCAGAGTCCTGTGTTTTTGGTAAACAGTCGCTACCGCCGTTTCATTGCAACCCTCCTCGGCTCCCCCTGTACGGGTTCACCTACCGAGGGCACACCTTCTTCCGAAGTTACGGTGTCAATTTGCCTAGTTCCTTGGAGGAGAGTTCTCTCAGGCGCCTTAGGATTTTCTCCTCACCCACCTGTGTCGGTTTGCGGTACGGACACCCTTGCAGCTCCCTGCGGGATTTTTCTTGGAAGCGTGGTATCGACGAGTTCGCGCGAGGCGCTCCCTTTCGCCCTCGGAGATAGCTGCCACGCCTTTTGATCGTACGTGGCACCCCTACGGCGCTAGACCGGGACATCCACCACCCGGCTCGTCTAACCTTCTTCGTCGTCCCTCAGTTCAACGCTACAAAGATGGCGCAGGAATATTAACCTGCTCCCCATCATCTACGCCTTTCGGCCTCGACTTAGGATCCGGCTAACCCTGGGAGGATGAACCTGGCCCAGGAAACCTTGGGTTTACGGCGAGGGGGTTTCTCACCCCCTTTATCGCTACTCATTTCGGCATCAGCACTTCCAACCGCTCCACATGCCCTTGCGGTCATGCTTCGCAGCAGTTGGGACGCTCCCCTACCACCGTGCACGGCTCTATCCGCGCACGATCCGAAGCTTCGGTGCCAGTCTTGAGCCCCGTTACATTTTCGGCGCGGCCTGTCTTGACCAGTGAGCTATTACGCTTTCTTTAAAGGA
>Ga0207650_10000043_pt1:95000-184978 | contig 184978 bp, 163 predicted proteins | sample KBSS63metaG_FD_184325 | JGI IMG/M metagenome (GOLD analysis project Ga0207650, IMG submission 184325) | Switchgrass rhizosphere microbial communities from Kellogg Biological Station, Michigan, USA - KBS S6-3 metaG (SPAdes) (version 2) | ecosystem: Host-associated > Plants > Roots...
CGGCCAGGGCGTCCGCGAGGGCACGGTCCAGCGCGCCCTCCGCGACGGCGACGTCCGCAACCGGCTCCTCCATCCGCACCACGCCCGGCTGGCTCGAGATCTGCGCGGCGGTGGGGGTGTCGGCCAGCTCGGCGGCGCGGGCCACGGTGCGGAGCGCCTCGCGCCAGGCCCGGGCCATCGCCGCGTCGACCACCGGGACGGCGCCGGTCACGGTGCCCACGCTCCGGCGCACGGCGACGTCCACCGCCCCTCGGACGCAGCGGGCTCGGACCACCTTCACCACCGCCGCCTCCAGGGCCGCCAGCTCGCGGGGAAGGCGGACCTTGACCTCGAGGTGCTTGTGGTTGACGGCCCGCACCTCGACGGAGATCTCCTCGTCGCCGGCGCGCGACCTTCCCGTCCCGAAGCCGGTCATGCTCTTGAGCATGGGTGCAAGGGTGCTAGGAGGCGCCGCACCCGGCCGTCAAGGCCCGAACGCATGGACCCCTGGCACAAGCGACTGGAAGGCACCGGGAAGCACTCCCTGGCCCGGCTCGCTGCGCTCGCGTTCCGGAGGCCGTCCCGGGCACTGCCCGCGGGCATCCGCCGGGCGCTGCTGGTCCGTGTCGACGACCGGGTCGGCGAGGCGCTCCTCACGACGCCGCTCGCCACGGCCCTGAAGCAGCTACGGCCACAGCCCGCGGTGGACGTCCTGGTCCACCGGAGGACGGCCCGGGTCCTCGAGGGGCACCCGGCGCTGGATCGCATCCTCACCCTCGACCGGACGCTGCTCGGCCTCGGCCCACTCGCCCCGGGCATCCGGGTGGCACGGACCGCGGGCCCCTGGGACGTGGTGGTGGACTGCGGGAACTGGGAGGTCCCGGGGGTCACCTCGGCGCTGGTGTCGCGCCTGGTGGCCGGCGACGCCCGGGTCCTCGGTCCCGCGGTGCCGCCGACCGGACCGCTCCACGACATCCCCGTGGTGGCCCGCACCGACACCCGGAACGAGCTGGCCCAGCGGCTTCACCTCCTGTCCCCCTTGCTCGCGCCCCCGGCGATTCTCCCCAGCTTCCGGACCCCGCGGATCGGCGAGGCGCTGCGCCCGTTCCTCGAGCGGGTGCGGGCAGCTCCGCACGCCGTGGTGGTCCCCGGCGGCCGCCTGGGCTGGAGGCGGATCCCTCCCGGGCTGTTCGCGGTCGCCGCGCGCTCCCTCACCGCGCTCGGGCGAACGGTGATCGTCGCCTGGGGGCCCGCGGAGGAGCAGCTGGCGCGCGCCGTCGTGGCCGGCGCGCCCGGCGCACGGCTCGCCCCGGCCACCGACCTCGACGGCCTCGCCGCGCTGCTCGCCGCGGCCGGCTGCACCGTCACCAATAATTCGGGACCCATGCACCTGTCGGTCGCGGTGGGCGCGCCGACGCTCGCCCTTTTCTTGAAGATGGATCCCGCGCGGTGGGGGTACACCGACGCTCCACACGCGGTCCTGGACCTCACGGGTGTGATCGACGATCCGGTCCAGGGGCCCCGCCAGATCGAGGAGGCGGTGAGAGGATTCGCCCGTCAGCTCGCCCCGCCCCGCTGAGGAACCGGCACGCGGCTCGGAGGGACGTCGAGAGCTGCTGGACCCGCGAGGCTGGAGTCACGCACGCACGGCCTGCGCGCTCTCGAGCGCTCGGGACGGCCAGTCTTCGGCATGGACACGGGCGCGCTTCACCCACGCAGCGTCCCCGGACCCTCCGGCGGGAGCGGCCTCGGCGCACGAGATGCTAAAGCAAATAACCAGGACTGCAGTGTCGCAGTTGTTGCTATAGCCTCTCGAGGCCACGGGCCGCGCCCGCCGGCGCCTCCGGCCCGGTGTCCCCGCCCGCGCTTCGACCGGCTGCCTCGGAGGGAGGCCGAATCCTCGAGGCCCGCGGCGCTGGAGTCAGGCGCCCGCGGCCTGTGCAGCCCTTCCGCGTCTTCCAGGTCGTCTGGCCGGACAAGGACGGGCGGTTTCCCGGAGAGCCGGGCTTCCGGGAAGAGCTGAAGGAGCGGCAGCGGCTCCTGCCGTGAGCGTCACTTCGAAGGACGTTCCAGCCGCTCGAGCAGCTCGGTCGTGCTGTGGTCCTTCGGGTCGCCGGCGATCGCGACCCGGCCTCCCCACGCGGCCAGCTCGTCGCGCTCGGGCACGGTCTCCGGCGTGTAGTCCGTTCCCTTCACCTGGAGGTGGGGCCGGAGCCGCCGGAGCACGGCGCGCACGTCCGCCTCCCCGAAGAGCACCACGTGATCGACGCAGGCCAGCGCCGCCACCAGCTCGGCCCGCTCGGCCGCGGGGATGCGCGGTCGCCCGGGTCCCTTCAGCGCCCGAACCGAGGCATCGTCGTTCACCGCGACCACCAGCACGTCGGCCAGCGCCTTCGCCCCCTCGAGGTACCGGACGTGCCCCACGTGCAGCAGATCGAAGGCCCCGTTGGCCAGGGCCACCGTCTTCCCCGCCTCGCGCGCCGCCTTCGCCGCCGCCCCCACCGCCTCCAGAGGCTGCACCTTCTCCGAGGTCCTCACCGGCCGCCCAGCTCCGCGGCGAGCTCGTCCGCCGTCACCGGCGCCGTGCCCGGCTTCAGCACCACCAGCGCGCCGGCCACGTTCGCCAGCTCCGCCGCCGTGCGCGGCGGACCGCCCGCGGCGAGGCCCAGGGTGAACGCGGCCATCACGGTGTCGCCCGCGCCGGTGACGTCCACGGCCGCGCGCGTCCCGTGCGCCGGCAGCAGCTGCACCTCACCGCCGCGCTCGAGGAGCGCCATGCCTCGCCGCCCGCGCGTCACCAGCAGCACCTGGGCCTCGAGCATCGTCAGCGCGGTCGCGGCCGCCCGCGCGAGCGAGCGATCGTCCTCCACCGGAAGGCCGGTGAGCGCCGCCAGCTCCGGCTCGTTGGGCTTCGCCGCCCGGAACCCGCTGAGCGCCCCGAGCGCGTACCGCGAGTCCACCGAGACCAGCGTCCCGCTGGACGCGAGGTGCCGGAGCGTCGCGCGCGTCGCGTCGCCCACCACGCCGCCTCCGTAGTCGCTCACCAGGACCGCGTCCGCCCCGTGGGCCGTCTCCTCCAGCACCTGCCGCAGGCGCGCAGAGACGGCCGCGGCCAGGGGCAGCGCGTTGCCGCGGTCCAGCCGCAGCATCTGCTGCCGGGAGGTGTTCAGCCCGCCGGCGAGGATGCGCGTCTTGGTCTCGGTGAAGGGCGCGTCGACGGCGACCAGGTGGATGCCGCGCTCGGCGAACCGCTTCCTCACCGCCTCGCCCATCTCGTCCTTGCCGAGCACGCCCACCGCGGTCACCTCGGCCCCCAGCGCGCGGGCGTTCGCCGCCGCGTTGGCCGCGCCGCCCAGCGTCACCTCCGAGGACTCGTGGCGGACGACCAGCACCGGAGCCTCGCGGCTCACCCGGTCGGTCTGCCCGTAGACGTAGTGGTCGGCCACCAGGTCACCGACCACCACGAGCTTGCGCCCGCGGAAGCCGGACAGCAGCCGCGACAGTTCGGACGCCACGTTCCCCCGCTTGTCCCACACCCCGGGGCCCTCGCGCCAATTCATCGTTGGCAGTCCACCGTCCGAGGTCGCCCCGGGCTCCGCAGGCGCGCCGGAATCCCGACGCACTTGTCACTCCCACCACCCGCCGCGCGGGCACTACCTCCAGGACGCACGTCGCATGTCGACGAGATGCAAGGAGCAACGCCATGCCGGACATCCTCCACAAGATCGACGTCAGGTCTTCCCCCGCCGCGACCTACGCCGCACTCACCACCCTCGATGGCCTTTCCGGATGGTGGACCACGACCACCCAGGGCAACCCGGAGGTCAGCGGCACGATCGCCTTCCGCTTCGGGCCGCTCGGGGGCTTCGACATGAAGGTGCTGGAGCTGCAGCCCGCCCGGCGTGTGCTCTGGCAGGTCGTCGACGGTCCCGAGGAGTGGATCGGGACGAAGGTCAGCTTCGAGCTCAAGGCCGACGGCGACTTCACCGCCGTCCTCTTCAAGCACCAGGGCTGGAAGGCGCCGGTGGAGTTCATGCACCACTGCAGCACGAAGTGGGCGACGTATCTGCTGTCCATGAAGTCGCTGCTCGAGGGCGGCAAGGGCCGACCCCATCCGGACGACGTGCACATCTCGGCACGAGGGGACTAGGGCGCCGGCGAGCCGGGGAGGAGCCGGTCCAGGTGCTCCTGCCCCTCGACCACGTCCACCCCGAGCCGCAGCACGTGCACCGGCGCGCCCTCGGGACAGCGGACGGCGTCCTTCTCCGTCGTCACCAGCCACGCTCCGGCCGCGGAGGCCTGCCGCTCCAGCGCGCGCAGCTCCTCGTCGGCGAAGCGGTGGTGGTCGGCGAAGGCGCCGAAGCCCACGACCTCCGCCCCCAGACCCTCCAGCGTGGCGCGGAACGCAGAGGGACGGCCGATGCCGGCGAACGCCACCACCCTCCGGCCCCGCAGCGCATCCGGTGGATGCACCTCCCCTCCCGGCGCGACGAGATCGCGCGGGCCGTGGCGCGCACGCACCCGGGGCACCCGCTCGGGCCAGGGCACCGTCACCGGGCTCTCCGCCGCGCGGACCCAGAGCACGGTGGCCCGGCCCAGCGCCCACGCCGGCTCGCGCAGGGGTCCCCGGGGCAGCAGGTGGCCATTGCCCAGGCCCACCGCCTCGTCCACCACCACCAGGTCCACGTCACGCTCGAGTCGCCAGTGCTGGAAGCCGTCGTCGAGCAGCGCCACCGTCGCCCCGCACCGCGCGGCGAGCCCGGCGAGACGGAGCCGGTCCGACCCCACCCACACCGTCGCCGCGGGCAGGCTCCGGGCAAGCATCAGCGGCTCGTCCCCGCACCGCTCCGGCCCGGGCCAGGGCGGCCCCTCCACTCGCACGTCGCCGGTGGCGGTCCGTCCGTAGCCGCGGCTGAGGATGGCCACGGTCTCGCCGCGCCTGACCAGCCGCTCGGCCAGCGCCCGCACCACCGGCGTCTTCCCCGCCCCGCCGACCTGCACGTTCCCCACCGAGACGACGGCCAGCCCCGGGACCCGCTGGGCGTGGAGCCATCCCCGCGCACGGGCCGCCGTCCTTGCCTGGACCCCCGCGGCGAAGAAGGACTCGGCCACCGCGAGCGGGGAGAGCGCGAGCTCCCGCAGCGTTCCCTCCGGCCTGCCGGGGTAGAACAGCCGCTCGACCCAGCCGCTCACGCCCGCGCCCCCGCGCGTGCATAGAGGCGGAGCAGCTCGCCGGCCACGGTGCGCACGTCGGGGAGCACCACCGATCGCCGCTCCTCGCGCAGCGCCACCGCCGCCACCGCCTCCGCCGTCGCCGCCGGAAGGACCGTGTCCACCCAGGCCGGGAGCGCGCCCTCGGCCACGCCCACCACCCGCGCACCCACTGCCCGCCCCTGCAGCGCGGGCCGGCCCGCCTCGTCGTTGCCGAGGCCGAGCACCCAGAGCTCGTCGAAGGCCTGCATCCAGCGCACGAGCGATTCGCCGCCCTGGTACCCGGCGAACCGCACCTGGGCGGCCACGCCCAGCGCCTCGGCCCCGGCCCGCAGCTTCGGACCCAGCTGCCCGTCGCCCACGAGCACCAGCGTGGCCCGCGGCTCGCGCGCGTGCACCAGCCGGAACGCCGCCAGCGCCACGTCGTGGCGTCGCGACGGCTGGAAGGTCGAGACCATCCCGATGACCGGGCCGCTGATGCCGAGCGAGGCCTGGAGCGCGAAGCGGTCGGCCGGCGGACGGAACCCGGGTGGCACGAACGGGGGGAGCACCATCCACGGCCGCCGCAGGCCCGCGCCCACGCCCGCGGTGGGAACGGTGTACGCCGCGGCCGGGGGGCGGAACGCCCGGCGCGAGCGAGCGGCATGGAAGGAGCGCACCCGGGTGCCCCGGTGTCCCGACAGCGCCGCCACCCAGTGATCGTGGCTGAAGTGGCTGTGCACCACGTCCGCCTCCAGCGTCCCGAGCAGGCGGGCATCTCGCCACACTCCGGCGGCGCCGTCTCGGGTGGACAGCCGCAGACCTTGCGAATCGAGCAGTCCGAGGGCCTCCAGCCGCGGCGCGGCGGGCTCCTCGGTGCCGGTCCCGGCGCGCGTCGAGTCGATGGCCACCGAGACGGCGTGTCCCAGCGAGCGCTGGGCCTCGGCCACGAGCGCCACCGCCTCGGCCGGGCCGCTCCACACCGGACTGGAGAGGAGGTGGAGGACCCTCACCGGAGCCCCTCCACCCGGGTGTAGACGGTACGCAGCGCGTCCACCTCCCGGTCCAGGGTCCACCGGGCGCGAACGTCCGCCACCGCCGCCTTCCCCATCGCCTCGGCCCGGGACGGCGCGGCGAGCAGCGCCTCGAGGAGCCCCGCCAGCGATCCCACGTCTCCGGCCGGGTAGAGGAACCCGGTCACCCCGTGCTCGATGAGCTCCGGGTAGTGCGGGAGCGCCGCCGCCACGACGCAGCACCCGCTGGCCATCGCCTCGAGGAGCACCAGCGAGAAGCTCTCCTGCCGCGAGGGTTGCACGAGGATGGTGAGCCCCCGGTAGAGCGAAGGCGCGTCCTCCACCTCACCCAGCTGCTCGAGACCTGCCAGGCCCCCGGCGAACCGCCGCCACTGCCGGGTCACGAGCCCTGCCAGCACCGCGCGCCAGGTGGGGAACCGCGGGCCCAGCGCCGCCCAGGCCGCCGCGAGGTCCTGCTGGCCCTTCGCGGGCCGGACGCGTCCCACCACGCCGAGGCCATGGGTACCGCCCACGCCGAGCGCGCGCCAGGCCTCGGCCCGATCCACCGGCGGCGCGAACCGCGCGACGTCCACGCCGTGCGGCACCACCTCGGCGCGCAGCCCCAGCTCGCGGAGCGCCACCCGGGTGAGGACGACCCGCGCGTCCGCCCGCCGCGCGAGGAACCGCGTCCAGGCCGAGGGCCGGCCCGCCGAGTGCCGGGTGAAGACCACCCGCACCGAGCGCCGCCGCCACCGGAGGAGCAGCGCCGCCAGCAGCTCGAGGTTCCGGTGCGCGTGCACGACCAGCGGTCCGCGCGCTCGGTCGAGCAGCCCGCGCCAGGAGAGCCGCCGCACGTCCCCGAGCGGACCCCAGCCGGTCACCTCTGCGGGCAACCGCCGAGCGACGTCCTCCACGTGGCGCGTCACGCCGGTGCGCCGCCCGTGGAAGTGGAGGAGCACCGCCGGGGTCATCCCGCCGACCCCGCCCGGCGCGGAGCCGGCCGGGACCCCGCCCCGAGCAGCAGCCGCGCGACGAGGTCCACGTTGCGCTGGCTCGCGCCGGACACCTGACGGACCGACTGCGCGGCGAGGTTGCCGAGGTTCGCGAGCACGTCCGGGCGCCCGAGCAGCTCGGTGAGCACGCGGTACAGCTGCTCGGGGTCCGCGACCTGGATGCCTCCCCGGCCGAGCAGCACCTGCACGCTGTCGCGGAAGTTCTCCATCCGCGGCCCGAAGAGCACCGGCCGGCCCTGCGCGGCCGGCTCGAGGATGTTCTGCCCGCCCCGCGCGGTGAAGCTGCCGCCGACGAAGACCACCGTGGCCAGCCGGTAGGCGCGGGCCAGCTCGCCGATCGTGTCGAGCACCATCACCGGCGCACCCACGGGTCCGCCCGTCCGGCGGCCCGCCTCCACCCCCCGGGCCTGCGCCAGCGCCTGCACGCGGCCGGCCCGGTCCACGTAGCGCGGGGCGAGCACCAGCCGGAGACCGGGGTGCGTCGCGAGCAGGCGCTGCCAGACCGAGAGGAGGATCTCCTCCTCGCCCTCGTGGGTGCTCCCGCCCATCAGCACCGGCGCATCCGCCGGCAGGCCCAGCGCCAGCCGCAGCGACTCGTCCTCCGGCGAGGGGCCCGGGACGGCGAGGCCGTCGAACTTGGTGTTTCCGGTCACCCACACGCGGTCCAGCGGCGCACCGAGCGACAGCGCCCGCTCGGCCTCCTCGTCCTCGCGCATCAGGAGGAGGTCCAGCGCGGCCAGCGGATTTCCGAAGACCGCGAACAGGGTCCTGTACCCGCGAAGGCGCTCGGGAGAGAAGCGGCCGTTGGTGAGCACCACCCGCGTCCCGGCGGCGCGGGCGGCGTGGATGAGGTTCGGCCAGATCTCGGCGTACTCCAGCACCAGGAGGTCCGGGCGAAGAGCGCGCACCGCTCGCCGGGTGGCTCCAGGGAGGTCCCAGGGCGCGTAGAGGACACCGTCCACCTGCGGGCGCAGCCGCTGCTCGGCCATGGCGCGCCCGGTGTCGGTGATGGTGGTGAGGAAGATGCGCGCGTCCGGGAAGCGCTCACGGAACCGGCCGATCATCGGCGAGAGGGCTTGTAGATCTCCGGCGCTCGCCCCGTGAAGCCAGACCCGTGGCCAGCCGCCCTCCGGCACCACGTCGGGACGATGGAACCCGAACCGCTCCCGGAGCCCGCGCCGCGTCTTCCGCGCGAGGAGGAGCACCGGCGCGAGCACGACGAAGAGGAGCGTGCTGAGCAGGACGTACAGCGCCCGTCTCACTGGCCCGCCTCCACCTTCACCGGCTGGGCCAGGAGCCAGGGCCAGGAGACGTCGCCGAGCCCGAGGCCAGGCGTCTCCACCCGCACCTCGACCAGCACCTGACCCGCCCCCTCGAGCCGGACATGAGAGGCATCCACCACGCGCGCCGGGCCGTGCGCACGGAGCTGCACTCCGGGCGGATGCACCGCCGGCATCCGGACCTCGAGCACCTCTCCGACCCGGAAGGTCCGGCGGTCCGCGGGGAGCACGGCGAATCCGGCCGCCGGCGCGAGAGCGTCCACCGCGCAGTAGAACCGCCCCGCCCGCAGCTCCTGGATGACCGCCTGCGCGCCCTCGGCGGGCGCCTCGGGGAGCGAGGTGATGCCGGTGAGGTGCATCGACATCCACCGGAAGGCGGCGCCGTAGCTCGGGTAGCCGTGCGCATCGACGCCGCAGAAGGCGAGCTTCGGCTCGGGGCCGTCCAGCGCGAGCAGCCATTCCTCCACCGGGCGAGCCTCGGCCAGCGCATAGACCATCGCCCGCTCGGGGCTGACCAGCGCCGTTCCCAGCGCGGGCAGCAGGCTGGTGAGCGGATGCTGGCGAATCGAGCCCCAGGCGGAGTCGCCGCTCCACACCTCCACGCCGCTCGCCAGACGGGCCTGGGCGAGGTCGGTCCAGGCGCGCTGCGGGTGCAGGGGATGGGCGAGCACGGCCAGCCCGCCGAGCTCGAGCACCGCCCGCACCGGGGCGGAAGTTTTTTGGTCGTCGGTCAGCGCGCGCCGGCTGCCCACGTCCACCAGGTGCCCGAAGGGCGTGGTCGACTCCTCGCCGCCGACGAGGAGCACGCCCTCCTCGCGCGCCGGCGTCGGCAGCTCACGCGGGTTGTGGTCGGTGAGCACGAGGAAGTCGAGCCCGGCGGCGCGGGCGGCGCGGGCGACGTCGGTGGGGCTTCCGCGCCCGTCGCTCCGGGTGGTGTGCACGTGCCAGGCGCCCCGGAGCTCGCGCGTCGCGGGCGGCGGCGTGAGCGGCAGCGGGCGCACCGCCGCCAGCAGCGCGAACCAGCCCAGCGTGAGCGCCAACAGGCCCAGAAACCAGCGCAGGACACGGATCCACCCCGGCGTCTTCCTCCGGCGCCGGATGGGCCGGAGCACCATGCTCGGACGTCTCACCGGGTGGTCCCCGTCGCCGCCGGGGGCGGGTGCTGGAGCGCCCAGGCCTCGGCGTACCAGCCGCCGCGCAGGAGGAGCTCCTCGTGGGTCCCCTCCTCCACCACCCGTCCAGCCAGCACCACGTGGATGCGGTCGGCGCGGGCGATGCTCTGCAGCCGGTGGGCGATGACCAGCGCGGTGCGGCCGGGGAGCATCGTTTCCAGCGCGTTCTGCACCTCGCGCTCGCCCTCGGGATCGAGGTTGCTCGTGGGCTCGTCCAGCACGAGGAGGCGCGCGTCCTTGAGCACCGCCCGGGCCAGCGCGAGCCGCTGCCTTTGCCCGCCGCTCAGCCGCGCGCCGCGCTCGCCGAGCGGCGTGTCCCACTGCCGTGGGAGGGCCATCACGAAGTCCTCGGCCCGGGCTGCGCGGAGCGCGTTGCGCAGCTCGCCCCCCGTCGCCTCGGGACGTGCGGCGAGCAGGTTCTCCCGCACCGTCCCGGAGAAGAGGAGCGCCTCCTGCGTCACGAGCGCCATCTGGGAGCGAAGCGAGGCGATGGTGCAGGCCTCGACGTCCGTGCCGTCCCAGAGGATGCGCCCGGTGTCCGGCCGGACGAAGCGGAACAGGAGCGAGACCACGCTGCTCTTCCCCCCTCCGCTCGGTCCCACCAGCGCAGTGACCTTCCCCACCGGAAGCTCGAGCTCGAGACGGGAGAGCGCCGGTCGGTCCCCGTAGGCGAGCCCCACCGTCTCGAAGCGGACCGCGCGGGTGAGCCTCGGGGCGCCCTTCGCGCCCGCGGCGTCGGTCACCAGCGGCGGCGTCTCGAGCACCTCGAGCAACCGCTCGGCGGCCGCCGCGCCCTGGGTGGCGAACTGCGAGGCCCGCCCCAGCTCCTTGACCGGCTGGTAGAGGAGGATCAGCGCCGCGAGAAAGGAGAGCAGCCTCTCCGGAGCCACCTCCACGTTTCCCGCGGCCCACACCAGCACCACCGCGACGGCGACCGCGGCGAGGACCTCGGTGAGCGCCGGGACCGCGGCCCGGGCCCAGGCGGCGCGGGCGAGCGTGGCGGCGTGCGCGTCGGCGCGGGCGGCGAAGCGGGTGGCCTCCGCCCCCTCCGCGCCGTAGGCCTGCACGGTGCGGACAGCCCCGAGCGCCTCCCGGAGCTGCCCCGCCATCCCGCCGAGCCGGGTCTGACCCTCGCGCGTCCTCCTCAGCACGGAGCGCGTCAGCCGGGCCACCGGCAGGCCGGCCAGGGGCACCACCGCCAGGGCGACCAGCGCGAGGCGCCAGTCGAGCGAGACCGCGACCCCGGCGAGCACGGCGATCTGCAGCCCGTCGCGGATCCACGAGCCCACGGCGTAGATGGCGGCGGTCTCCACCGCGGCGACGTCGGCCGAGAAGCGGGACAAGAGATCCCCGCTCATCCTTGCAGCCAGCTGGACGGGCGACTGTCGCAGCAGGGCATCGAGGAGCCCCCGGCGGAGCCAGGCCACGGTGCGCTGTCCGAACTGCCCGGTCCAGGTGAACTGGGCGGCGTAGGCCAGGCCCTTCACTACCGCGACCAGCACGAGCACCACCGGGAGCGCCAGCAGCAGGCGGTCCCGGCCGGCGGTCTCCAGGGCCGGCGCCCAGCTCGCCACCCGCCCCAGCGCCGAGGCGCCGCCGGTCAGGAGGAACCGGAGGGCCGGCCCCACCAGGAACGCGTAGACGCCGGTGGCCAGCGCGAGCACCGCCATGGCCACGCTCGCCAGCACCAGCCGCCCGAGGTGGGGCCGCGCGTAGGGCACCAGTCGCCAGAGCGCGCGCCACCCCGAACGGCGGCCGACGGTGTTGTCCGCAGCGGTGGTCACCAGGGAAGCGAGGTGTACCATCCTGCCCCCGAGCGTCCATGGCCAACGGCGAGCTGATGGTGGTGGCAGGCGAAGCCTCGGGCGACCTTCACGCGGCGGACGTGCTGGCCGAGCTGCGCCGCCGCCGTCCGGGGCTCCGGGCGTTCGGGATGGGAGGACCGCGGCTGGAGGCGGCGGGGCTGGAGCGGCTGTTCGACGCACGGGAAATTTCCGTGATGGGCATCGCGGAGGTCCTCCCGCGGCTGCCTCGCATCTGGCGGGTCTTCCGGGCGCTGGTCCGGGCAGCCCGCGAGCGCCACCCCGCGGCCGCCCTCCTGGTGGACGTGCCGGACTTCAACCTGCGGCTCGCGCGGAAGCTCCGGCGCCTCGGGGTGCCGGTCGTGTTCTACGTGAGCCCCACGGTCTGGGCGTGGCGGCGAGGCCGCGTCCGGCAGATCGCGCGCGACGTGGACCGGATGCTGTGCATCCTCCCCTTCGAGGAGGAGTTCTACCGGACGCACGGGGTGCGGGCGCGCTACGTGGGCAACCCGGTGGTGGAGCAGCTTCCTCCGCCCGGTGCGCCCGAGGCCTTTCGCCGCGCGCTCGGCCTCGAGGCCGGCCGACCCACGCTGGCGCTACTCCCGGGGAGCCGCCGGAGCGAGCTGCAGCGGCTGCTGCCGCCGATGGTGGAGAGCGCGGCGCTGCTGGCGAAGGACCGGCCGGAGCTGCAGATCGTCGTCCCCGTCGCCCCGGGTCTGGAGCGGGCGCCGGTGGAGGAGGCGTTCGCCGCGCGCGGGCTTCACCCCACGCTGGTGGACGGACGGGCGCCCGAGGTCGTCGGCGCCTCCGACGTGGTGGTGGTGGCCTCCGGGACCGCGACGCTGGAGACGGCGCTGATGCTGCGGCCGATGGTGGTGGTCTACCGGATGTCGGCGCTGAGCTGGGCGGTGGGAAGGTTGCTGGTCCGGGTGGCGTTCGTCTCGCTGGTGAATCTTCTGTCCGGGCGCCGGCTGGTCCCGGAGCTTCTCCAGTCGGCGCTGCGGCCCGAGGCGGTGGCGGCGGAGGTGCGACGGTTGTGGGCGCCGGGCGCGGAGCGCGATGCGCAGCTCGAGGGGCTGCGTGCGCTGCGCGGCCGCCTGGGCGAAGGGCCGGTGGCGTCGCGCGTGGCGGACGAAGTGCTGGAGGTCCTCGACGCGCGTGCTAAGGACGCGGGGCCCTCGACGCGCCGATGAACCCAGCCCTGGTCTGCATCCCCACCTACAACGAGCGCGAGAACGTCGAATCCATCGTCCGCGCGGTGCTCGCCGCCGACCCGCGGGTGGACGTGCTGGTGGTGGACGACGCGAGCCCCGATGGCACCGGGGAGCTCGCGGACGCGCTGGCCCGCGAATCGACACGGGTGAACGTGCTGCACCGGGCCGGCAAGGCGGGGCTGGGGAAGGCGTACCTGGCGGCCTTCGACTGGGCGCTGCAGCGCGACTACCGCTTCGTGCTGGAGATGGACGCGGACTGGAGCCACGACCCGGCCTATCTCCCGACGCTCATCGACCGGGCCTCGACCGACGCGGATCTGGTCCTGGGGAGCCGCTGGGTAGCCGGGGGCGGCACGCGGAACTGGGGCCTGGGCCGGCGGCTGATCAGCCGCGGCGGCTCGCTCTACGCCCGGACCATCCTGGGGCTGCCGATCCGTGACCTCACCGGAGGCTTCAAGTGCTTCCGGGCCGAGGTGCTCCGGGCCATCGATCTCCCGACGGTCGCCAGCACCGGCTACGGTTTCCAGATCGAGCTCACCTACCGGGCCATCAAGAAGGAGTTCCGGGTGATGGAGGTTCCCATCGTCTTCGAGGACCGCAGGGTGGGACAGTCGAAGATGTCGCGGGCCATCGTCCTCGAGGCGCTCGCGATGGTGTGGAAGATCCGGTGAGCGACGCGGTCTCCTCGGTGCTGGTGGCGTTCTCGGCGATCTTCTTCGTCGTCGACCCCATCGGCGTGGTGCCGATCTTCATCGCCATGACCCACGGCGACTCGAAGGAGGAGCTCCGCGACACCGCGCGCCGGGCGGCGCTGGTCGCGGCTGCGCTCCTGGTCTTCTTCGCGCTCTTCGGCACCTTCCTCTTCAAGGTGGTGGGGGTGAGCCTCAGCGCGTTCCGTGTCGCAGGCGGCATCGTGCTGCTCATCACCGCGCTGGACATGCTCCGGGCCCGTCAATCCGAGACCCGGACCTCGCCCGAGGAGGCGCAGGAGGCCACCGCCAAGGAGGACGTGGCCATCGTCCCGCTCGCCATCCCGCTGCTCGCCGGACCGGGGGCGATCGCCACGGTGATGGTGCTGATGTCCCGCGCGGCGGGAGTGGTCTCCGTCGTCGCCGTGGTGGCCAGCATCGTGGTCACGATGGCGACGAGCTACTTCCTGCTCCGTGGGGCCTCGCTGGTGCAGCGCTTCCTCGGCCAGTCGGGTGTGGCCATCCTCCAGCGCGTGATGGGGCTGCTCCTGGCGGCGATCGCGGTGCAGTTCATCGCCGAGGGCGGGCGCGACCTCGTGGGGCTCGGCCCGCACCCGGGCTGAGTCCCGGACGCTAGCGGGATGCGGTCGCGCCGAGCTTCTGCACGAGCCGGTCTGCCTCCTTCTTGTGCGAGGCGATCACCTTCTCGGCCTTCCCGAGCAGCTTCAGCAGGCTCTTGTCGGTGGTCTGCTGCCCGAAGGTCTGGACCTTCCTGAGATCCGCCGCGTGATCCTCGGCCATCGCCTGCATGTACGTCTTGTCGAACTCGGCGCCGCTCAGGGTCTGGAGGCGCTGCTTCAGGTCCTGCATCTTCTGCATCTCGCCCTGATGCGCGTCGTCCTGCGGCGGGGCGCCGATCGTCACGTTGTTCTTCTTCGCCCAGGCCTGCGCGTCCTTGTCGAGCGCGGTGTGGTCCTTGACCATCCGCCTGCCGAACGCCTTCACGTCCTTGCTCTGGGCGAGCTTCTCCGCGACCTTGCCGAGCTCCACCTCGGACTGGTCGGCCATGTGGAGGTCCGCCAGCATCTCGGACGGAGACGGTGTGGTGCCCAGCGCGCTCGACACCGGCGGGGTCATCGTCGGCCCGGTCGTCCTGTTGTCGGCCGGGTGGCGGTCGGTGCCGACCGGCGGGGGCGTCTGACTGATGCTCCCGGTGCTGTTCGGGGTGGGGTTGGTGCTCGGAGCGGACGGAGGCGTGGACTGGGCGAGGGCCGCTCCGGCGACGAGCAGGACGGCGGCGAGCAACGGACGATGTGCGTGCATGGTGGGGGACTCCCCTTCTTCTCGTGAGACGAGGCGAGAGAAGGTGCGTCCGGTCGGCGCACTCGGATGCCCGCGGGGGACCTGGGCTCGTGGCACTGAACGGCGGCGGGCGTCCTGGTCGAACCGCCGGGCGGGGAGATCGCCGGGAAGTCAACGAAGAGGCGAGCCGGTGATCCGGGCACGCAACTGGATGGCTGCCTCGGGGGCCTGCGCTCAGCGCTTCGGGGCGCGCGCGACGAGCGTGATCCCACCCTCGTTCGCCAGCGCGAGCAGCCGGTCCCCTTCCAGGAGCAGCGTCTTCCCCGCCTCGAGCGCCAGCACCCGCGCGCCGACGTCGCGCAGGACCTCGACCGTCCCGGGGCCCACTGCCGGCAGGTCGAACCGCTCGTCCTGCTCCGGCTTGCTCCGCTTCACCACCACCACTCCGGGACCTCCGAGCTCGGCGCCGCGCCGGATGCACGCATCGGTCCCTTCCACCGCCTCCAGCGCCAGCACGTGGCCGTTCTTCACCACCACCGTCTGCCCCACGTCCGCGCGGCCGAGCAGCGTCGCCACCTCCTCGCCCAGCAGGACATCCCGCTCCTGGGCGGCGTCGAGAGGCGGACCCGCGAGGTGACCCTCCGGGGCGAGGATCTCCCGGAGCAGCTCCGTCGGCGCCACGATGCGGATTCCCGCCGACTCGAACTCGTCCGCTGCCGCCCGCAGCAGGGCGTCGTCCCGGAAGCTCCGCAGCCGCGAGGCGATCCGGAACAGCCCGAGGTCCGGTCGCATCTGCTGCACCGCGCGCATCCGCGAGAACCCTCCGGCCAGCACCGCCTGGGACACACCCTGCTCCCGCAGCAGCCGCTCGATGCGCGCCACCTGCCCCACCTTCACCCAGTCCAGCCGCTCCACCTCGGAGGCGAGCGCCGGGTCGGTCTCTCCCACGTGCCCCACCGCCACCACGCCCAGTCCCTTCGCCCGCGCCGCCCGGGCGAAGAGCCGGGGCAGCGCGCCGTTGCCGGCGATGAGGCCGATGCGATCCACGGGACTAGCGGGTCAACCCGCGCTCGCTGGTGGTGACGAAGAGGAGCAGCGCCTGGATCTCGCTCTGGTCGCCGAGCTCCGTCCGCAGCCGCTCCACCGCCTCCTCCAGCGGCAGCTTGCTCCGGAAGAGGATCCGGTACGCCTCCTTCACCCGTCCGATCTGCTCCTCGGTGTACCCGTGACGGGCGAGCCCGATGCTGTTGACGCCCACCAGCTCGGCCCGGTCGCCCTGGGCGGTGCAGAACGGCGGCACGTCCATCACCACCATCGCCCCGCCGGCGACGAAAGCGTGCTTCCCGATGCGGGTGAACTGGTGCACCGCCGCCAGGCCCCCGAGGATGACGTGGTCCCCCACCTCGACGTGCCCACCGAGGGTCGCGGCGTTGGCCAGCACGCAGCCGTTCCCCACCTGGCAGTCGTGGGCCACGTGCGCGTAGGCCATGAAGAGGTTGCCGTTCCCGATGCGGGTGACTCCCCCGCCGCCGGTCGTTCCCTTGTGGAGGGTGGTGAACTCGCGGATGAGGTTCTCGTCCCCGATCTCCAGGGCGCTGTCCTCGCCCGCGTACTTGAGGTCCTGGGGCTGTGCGCCCACCGAGGCGAACTGGAAGACCTTGTTCCGCTCGCCGAGGCGGGTGCGCCCCTCGATGACCGCGTGGGGCCCGACCGTCGTCCCAGCGCCGATCTCCACCCGGGGGCCGATGACCGCGTACGGCCCCACCTCGACGGTGGGATGCAGCTTCGCTCCAGGGGTGACGATGGCCGTGGGATGGACGCTCATCGATCCTTGTCCACCACCGTGGCCAGAAACTCACCCTCGGCGACGACCTCTCCGTCGACCTTCGCGACGCCACGGGTCTTCATGATGGCGCCCTTGAAGCGCACCACCTCCACCTCGAGCTCGAGGCGGTCACCGGGGACGGTGGGCTTGCGGAACTTCGCCCCGTCGATGGCCATGAGGTAGGTGACCTTCTTCGACGGGTCGAACCCGGTCGAGCGGTAGGCGAGGATCGCGCTCGCCTGGGCGAGCGCCTCCAGCACCAGCACGCCCGGCATCACCGGGTGGCCGGGGAAGTGCCCCTCGAAGAACGGCTCGTTCACCGAGACGTTCTTGTAGGCCCGCAGCGTCTTGCCGGGATCGATCGACACCACCCGGTCCACCAGAAGGAACGGGTAGCGGTGGGGCAGCAGCTTCTGGATCTCCTGCACGTCCATCATGCTCAGGACTCGTCCTTCCTCGACTCGAGCGCGGCCACCCGAGCGCGCAGCTCTCGTACCTCGCGGAGCAGCTCGGGCAGGTGCTTCAGCGCCGCCGACTGGCGGAGCCAGAGTCCGTGCTCCACCGCCGGAGCGCCGGACAGGGTCACCCCGGGCGGCACGTCATGCGGGATGCCCGACTGGGCCGTCACGCGGGCCCCGTCCCCGATGGAGAGGTGCCCCACCACGCCCACCTGTCCGGCGAGGATGACCCCGGTGCCCAGCTCGGTCGAGCCGGAGATGCCCGCCTGCGCGCAGATGATGGAGAGCGGACCCACCCGGACGTTGTGGGCGATCTGCACCAGGTTGTCGATCTTCGTTCCCCGGCCGATGACCGTCTCTCCGATGGTCGCCCGGTCGATGCAGCTCCCTGCCCCCACCTCGACGTCGTCCTCGATGCGCACGGTGCCGACCTGGGGGACCTTCACGTGCGCGACCCCCGCCGGGTCGAAGGCGAAGCCGAAGCCGTCCGAGCCCACCACCACGCCCGGCTGGAGCACCACCCGGTCGCCGAGCACGCAGCGTTCCCGCACCACGGCCCCGGGCTGGAGCACGCAGTCCGCCCCGAGGTGCGCACCCTCGCCCAGGTAGCTTCCGGGCCAGAGCACCGTGCGTGCTCCCACCACCGCACCTGCCTCCACGACCACCAGCGCCATCACCGTGGCCGAGGGGTCCACCCGCGCGGAGGGGTGCACCTCGGCCCGGGCATGGACGCCGGGCGGGAGGCGCGCAGCGGGGTGGAAGAGCGTGAGGAGACGGGCGAAGGCCAGGTGCGGCGACGGAACCCGCACCCAGACCACGTCCGCGCGGCCCGGCGTCTCGCCGGGGGGCACCAGCACCGCGGAGGCGCGGGTGGCCGCCAGCTCCTTCCGGTAGCGCGGGTTCCCGTAGAAGGAGAGGTCGCCGGGGCCAGCCTCCTCCAGCGGGGCGAGCCCCCGGATGCGCACGGACCCGTCCCCTTCGACCGTGCCGCCGATCCGGGAGGCGAGCTCTGCGAGGGAGCGTTCCATCCGCTCCCCGGAGGCTACTTCTTCTTGGCCGGCGCCGCGGCCGGCGCCGTCGAGGGGGCCTTCACCTTGTTCTGCTCGTTGTAGGTGCGGACCAGCTGCGCGGTCAGGTCCAGGGAGTCCGGGGCGTAGGCGATGCCGCCGGCGTCGAACACCATGGTGAACCCTTCCTTCTGGGCGATGGAGGTGATGATCCCGCGCATCTTGGTCACGATGGGCTGGAACTCCTCGTTCTCCTTCTGCGCCAGCTCCGCCCGACCCTTCTCGAAGTTCTGCTGCAGGTCGATGAAGCGCTTCTGGAGGGCCTCGGCCTTCTCGTTCCGGGCCGCCTCGGCCATCGTCGGAGCCTGCTTGTCGAAGGTGTCCTTGTCCTTCTTGAGCTGGTCCTGGGCCTTGTCGAGGTCCTTCTGCTTCTGCTCCTTGACTCCCTCGAGACGGGTCCGGGCGGCCTTCGCCTCGTCGAGCTCGGCGAGGGCCTTCTGGAAGTTGACGTAGCCGATCTTCGACTGGGCGTGGGCCGCGGCGGAGAAGGTCAGCGGAATCAGGGCGGCCAGGGCCACCACCAGGCGACGGGACGACATCACGTGTGTACTCCTCGGGGAAACTCCGGTGATTCCACGATCGACCACCACCGCCCGGAGAGAAGCGGAGCCCCCCGGCGGGTGCTCCCGATGGGGTCGTAAAAGTCCGCGGACACTAGGTGCAACGCCTCGAATCCGTCAAGCTCACAGGGCCTTCACCTCGCTGACCAGCCGGGTCAGGGAGGACTTGGCGTCCCCGAAGAGCATCGAGGTGTTGGGGGCATAGAACAGGTGGTTCTCGATGCCCGCGAATCCGGGGTTCATGCTCCGCTTGAGCACGATGACCCCCTTGGACCGGTCCACGTCGAGGATGGGCATCCCGTAGATGGGGCTGGAGGGGTCGCTGCGGGCCGCCGGGTTCACGACGTCGTTCGCGCCGATGACCAGCGCCACGTCGGCCTGGGGGAACTCGGAGTTGATCTCCTCCATGTCGTAGAGGCGGTCGTAGGGGACGTTGGCCTCGGCGAGGAGCACGTTCATGTGGCCAGGCATCCGGCCGGCCACGGGGTGAATGGCGTACTTCACCGTGACCCCGCGCTTCTCGAGCAGGTCCGCCAGCTCCCGCACCACGTGCTGCGCCTGGGCGACCGCCATCCCGTAGCCGGGGACGACGATGACCGTGCTCGCGTAGGCCATCCGCATCGCGGCGTCCTCGGCCGAGACGCTGTGCACGGTGAGGTCCTTGGCCTGCGTCCCCGCGACGAGCGCCGGCGGAGATCCGAAGGCCCCGAAGAGCACGTTGCCGAAGCTCCGGTTCATCGCCTTGGACATGAGGATGGAGAGCAGGAAGCCCGACGCTCCGTCCAGCGCGCCGCAGATGATGAGGACGTTGTTCTGGATCGCGAACCCGGTCGCGCTCGAGGCCAGGCCGGCGTACGAGTTGAGGAGCGACACCACCACCGGCATGTCGGCCCCGCCGATGGGCAGGACCATGAAGACGCCGAGGAGCAGCGCGAGGCCGATCATCGCGTAGAACACCATCGACGTCTGGGGGCGATAGATGAGGTAGCCGAACATGGCGATCGCCACCCCGAAGAGGGTGATGTTCACCGTGTTCTGTCCCCGGAAGGTGACCGGGCGACCGGTGATGAACTCCTGGAGCTTGCCGAAGGCCATGAAGCTGCCGGTCACGGTGAGCGCGCCGAACAGCACCTCGAAGCCGAGCGCCGCCATGGTCGAGCGGGGCAGCCCGTGCTCGTTGATCCGGTACTCGGCCACGCCGACCAGCGTCGCGGCGAGCGCGCCGAACATGTGGCTGATCGCGATCCGCTGCGGCATCGCGGTCATCGGCACGAACATCCCCAGCGGGTAGCCGATGACCGTCCCCAGCACGAGCGCGAGGGCGATGAAGTCGAAGCGGACGATCTCGTGGTGGAACAGCGTGCCGATGATCGCCAGGGCCATCCCCATCGCCGCCTGCTGCATGCCGAGGCGGGCCCGGTCGGGATTGGAGAGGCTCTTGAGGCCGAGGATGAACAGGACCGAGGAGGCCAGGTAGATGGCCTGGATGACCAGCTCGCGGGTGTCCATCACCCCGCTCCTCCGGTCTTCTTCTCCAGCGCCCCGCCCGGCGCGGGCTTGGGCTCCCGGCGGAACATCTTCAGCATCCGGTCGGTGATGAGGAAGCCGCCGACCACGTTGATGGTCGCCGAGACCACCGCGATGAACCCGAGCCAGTTGGAGAGGGTGTCCCGGTTCGCGCCGGCCAGCACCAGCGAGCCCACCAGGCTGATGGCGGAGATGGCGTTCGTCGCCGACATCAGCGGCGTGTGGAGCAGCGGCGGTACCCGGGTGATGACCTGGTAGCCGACGAACGCGGCGAGCACGAAGACGTACAGCTCGATGATGCTGGTCACCGTCCCGTCCCTCCCGGCACCTGCCCGTTCAGCGTGACGAGCATCGCCTTGGTGATCTCGTCCTCGGGGTCGAGCTTCAGCGCCCCCTCCTTGGTGGAGAGATGCTGCACCAGGGTCAGCACGTTCCGGGCGAACATCTGGCTCGCGTGCAGCGGCACCGTGGCCGCGAGCTGCACCGGACCGAGCACCACCACGCCGCCGATCACCACCCGCTCACCGGCCTTGCTCCCCTCGACGTTGCCCCCCGTCTCCGCCGCGAGGTCCACCACCACCGAGCCCGGACGGAGGGTGGCCAGCCCCTTCGCGTCGATCAGGATCGGCGCCTTTCGTCCCGGCACCTGGGCAGTGGAGATGACCAGGTCCTGCAGGGGAACGGCCGCCGCGAGCGCCTCTCGCGTCTTGGCCTGCTCCTCGGCGGTCAGGGTCCGGGCGTATCCGCCCTCCCCCTCGTACTCGGCGGACACCTCCGGGCCGACGAAGCTGGCCCCGAGGCTCAGGACCTGCTCGCGCGCCGCCGGCCGCACGTCGAAGCCGGCGACCACCGCGCCGAGCCGCCGCGCCGTGGCGATGGCCTGCAGCCCCGCCACGCCCGCGCCCAGCACCAGCACCTTCGCCGGAGCCAGCGTGCCGGCGGCGGTAGTCAGCATCGGGAGGAGCTTCCCCAGCTCCGCAGCTCCGACGAGCACCGCCTTGTAGCCGGCGACCGTGGCCTGCGAGCTGAGCACGTCCATCGACTGGGCGCGGGTGATGCGCGGCACGCGCTCGAGGCCGAGGAGGGTGAGCTTCCGCGCGGCGAGCGCCGGCAGGAGCGCATCCACCGGGTCCACCCCCAGCATCGAGACGACGGTGATTCCCTCCGGGGCCTCGCCGATCTCCGCCGGGGTGGGGCGGCGCACCCGCGCCCAGAGCTCGGCGCCGGTCAGGGCCTCGGGCCGGGAGGCGTGCACCCGCGCGCCGGCCTTCTCGTAGTCGGCGTCGGTGAAGCCAGCGGCGAGGCCGGCCCCCCGCTCGATCGAGATCTGGTGTCCCGCCTTCGTGAGCCGCTGCACCACGTCGGGGACCAGGGCGACCCTCGCCTCTCCCGGCGCCGTCTCCCCTAGCACCGCGATGCGCATTCGCTACCCCCGCCTAGAAGGAGTTGCCGATCGTGAACTCGAACAGGATGGGATCGTCGATCGGACGCCTGGTGAGAGGAATGCCCCACTCGAATCGTAGCGGACCGACTGGCGAGAACCAGCGAATCCCGAAGCCGGTCGACCAGAACAGTCCCAGCGGAAGCGAGTGCTGCTTGTCCTCGAAGAAGCTCGCATCGACGGCGAACGAGTTTCCGGCATCCACGAACACCACGCCCTTCACTCCCACCTTGGGCACGATCGGGAACTCGAGCTCGAGGTTGAGCACGAACTGCTTGTTGCCTCCGACCACGAAGGCAGTCACCGGACAGTCGGGCCGGTTGCAGGTCGGGACGAGGATGGTGGGCGAGATCGAGCTCAGCGAGTAGCCCCGGATGGTGTTGATGCCGCCCAGGTAATAGAGCTCGGACACCGGAAGCCGCCGGTTGGGGTCGAGGTTGGCGATGTAGCCCAGGGTGAGGTTGGTCTTGAAGACGATGCCCAGCGGCAGCGGGAAGTAGAAGCGCGAGAAGAGCGTGTACCGGGCGTAGTTCAGGTCCCCGCCCAGGAAGTCGGGCGCGAACTCCGCCGAGGCGAACTGGTAGAAGCCCTTGGTGGGGAAGAGCCGGTTGTCACGGCGATCCCAGGCCAGGGTGAAGCGCACCGCCGAGGTGATCTGCGTGCCGGTGCGGAACCGGCCGAAGAGCGGCGTGGTGTTGGTGTTGATGACCCCGGCGTTGGGTCCGGTGCCGGTGCCTCCGGGCGAGGCCTCCACCCACTCCCGCGTGTAGCCCACGCTGGCGATGAGGTCGTCCCAGATGTGGTAGCCGAGCCCCACCGACCCACCGAGCGCCTGCCGGGTGAAGTCGAACTGGTCGATCTGGGTCCGGTAGAGGTCGAGGGAGAAGATCCAGTCGGTGTCGAAGAAGTACGGGTCGTAGAACGACAGCTGGATCAGCTGTCGCAGGCTGGAGAGCTGCGCGGCGAGCGACACCGTCTGGCCCCACCCGAGGAAGTTGTTCTGCGTGACCTGCGCGGTGAAGATGAAGTTCTCCACCGAGCTGAAGCCGAAGCCCACCTGGAAGCTGCCGGTGCTCTTCTCCTTCACCTCGACGTTGATCACCACGTGGCTGTCGTCGCGGCCGGGCTTGTAGGTGATCTCCACCGTCTCGAAGAACCCGAGCGCGGTGACCCGCTCCTTGCTCCGCCGGAGCCCGCTGCCGGAGAAGAGGTCTCCCTCGTAGATCCGCAGCTCGCGCCGGATCACCTTGTCCCGGGTCTTGGTGTTCCCGGTGATCTCGATCCGGTCGATGGTCTGCAGCTTCCCCTTCTCCACCCGGAAGTCGAGCGAGACGGTGCGCTCCTGGGGGTTGACCGAGGTCTCGGGGTTGAAGTTGGCGTAGGCGTAGCCCTGGTCCTGGTAGATGTCGGCCAGCGACTGGTCGTCCTTCAGGACCTTGGCCCGGCTGAAGTAGTCGCCCCGCCGCGACTCGAGCACCGCGTACAGCCGCTCCTTGGGGACGATCAGGTCGCCCGAGAAGTCGATGCTCGTGATCCGGTACTGCTCGCCCTCGGTGATCTTCACCGTGATGTAGATGAGCCGCTTGTCGGGCGAGAGCGCGACGGTGGGCTTCTCCACCTTCACGTTCAGGAAGCCGCGGTCGTAGTAGGCCGCCTCGATGATCGCCAGGTCGCGCTGGAAGGCTTCCTCGCGGAAGGTGCCCTCGCCGGTGAGGAACCCGAAGAAGTTCCCCTCCCGGGTGATCATCAGCGCCTTCAGCTCCTCGGCCGACACCTTCTCCGCGCCGATCAGGTTGACTTGCTTCACCATGACCTTCGCGTGCTCGTTGATGACGAACACCACGTCGGCCTGGTTCGTCCCCTGGACCGGGACGATCCGGTACGTGACCTCGGCGAGGAAGAAGCCCTTCTCGACGTACTTCTCCTGGATCTTCTTGACGTTCCGCCTCACCGCGTCCAGGTCGAGGATCTGATACGGCTTGAGGTCGATGGTGTCCTTGAAGTCGTCCTTGTTCAGCTCCTCGTTGCCCTGGAGCCGCCACTCGCGAACGGACGGGCGCTCCGAGACCCGGACGACGTAGGCGATGCCGCCGGCGGGGAGCCGCTGGGTCAGCAGCTGGATGTCCTGGAAGTAGCCGAGGCTCCACAGCGACTGGATGTCCGCACCGGTGAGCGCCGGATCGAAGGGCCGGCCCACCTTGTTCTTCAGGGCGCGCTTGACGACCTCGGGCTCGACCCGGCGGTTCCCCTCGATCCGGATCTGGCTGATGACGTCCGAGTCGCCCCCGGCCGGGACGTCGGCCTGGGTCGTCACACCCTCGGCGGGACCGCCGTCCGGCGAGCCGGTGGCCTCTGCGCCCGTGCCCGCGTCGGCCGGACCGGTGCTCTCCGCGGCGGAGGCGCCGGCGTCGGGCGCAGCGGTGGCCTCGACGGCGGAGGGGGTGCCCGCGTCAGGCGCTGCGGCCGCGGGAGCGCCGGTTCCCCCGGGCGTGCCACCGTCCACCCCCTGTCCACGCGAGGTGGAGGGAAGCACGAGCACGAGCAGGGCGGCGGCCAGGAGCCAGGTGGCGGTCGTCTTGCGTGCGGAAACGTTCAACCTCGTCGAGGGACAGCGGCCGTTGAAAGGCCGCGCACTGTAGGGGAGGGAGGAGGACAGGGACAATGGTGAAAAGCTCTACGCGGGCTCGACCTTGCCCCCGGCGAGCCGCAACCTCCGCGGCATCGAGCGGGCCAGCGCCTCGTTGTGGGTCACCACCACGGCCGTGATGCCCAGATCGCGGTTCACCTCGCGGAGCACCTGGTGGATGCCCTCGCCCGTCACCGGGTCGAGGTTTCCGGTGGGCTCGTCGGCCAGGAGCACGTGTGGCTGGAGCACCAGCGCCCGCGCCAGCGCCACCCGCTGCGCCTCTCCTCCCGACAGCTCGCCAGGGCGGTGGTCCACCCGCGCTCCGAGTCCCACCCGGTCCAGCAGGCTCCGCGCCCGCCGAAACGCCGTCGGCCGCTCCATCCGCTGCACCAGCGCGGGGATGGCCACGTTCTCCAGCGCGGTGAACTCCGGGAGCAGGTAGTGGCTCTGGAAGACGAAGCCCACCGTCCGGTTGCGGAAGCGAGCCAGGTCGGCGTCGGGAAGGCCGAGGACGTCCACCCCGTCGACGGTCATGGTCCCCGCCACCGGGGCGTCCAGCGTCCCCAGGACGTGGAGGAAGGTGCTCTTCCCCGAGCCGGAGGCGCCGACCAGGCTGACCAGCTCGCCGCGCTCGATGTCCAGCGACAGCGCGCGCAGCACGTCGATGCGCTTGCCGTGCAGCCAGTAGCTCTTCGACAGATCGCGGATCTCGATGAAGGCCATCGGGGGCCCTACTCTCCCTTCAGCCCTTCCACCGGCTCGACGCGCGAGGCACGCAGCGCCGGGTAGATGGACGCGAGGTAGGTCACCAGGATGGCGATCAGCACGGTGAGCGCGGTCTGGAGTGGCTCGATCTTCACCGGCAGCGAGGGGATGTAATAGACCTCCGGGTCCAGCCGGAGCCCCACCTTCTCGATGAAGAGGCACCAGGCGAGGCCGGAGAACAGGCCGAGGATTCCCCCCGCCAGGCCGATCTGCAGTCCCTCGGCGAGGAAGATCTTCACGATTCCGCCCTGGGGGACGCCGAGCGCCTTGAGGACCGAGATCTCCTTGCGCTTCTCCAGCACCAGCATCGTGACCGTGGCCACGATGAGCCCCGCGGCGACCACCACGATGATGGACAGGATGATCCCCATCACCAGCTTCTCCAGCCGGAGCGCGGAGAAGAGGTTCCGGTTCATCTCCCCCCAGTCCTTGGTGCGATAGGGGTAGCCCTCCAGCGTGTTGAGCACGGTCGAGGCGATTCGCCGGGCGTCGTCCACGTCCTTGACCTTGAGCTCGACACCCGTGGCCCCGGGAATGCCGAAGAAGGACTCGGCGGCCTTCAGGCCGACGTAGACGAACTTCGAGTCGTACTCGAACATTCCCGTGTAGAAGATGCCGGCCACCCGGAAGGCCTTCGACTTCGGGATGGGCCCCGACGGCCCCATGCCGCCCCCCAGCGGCGAGACGACGGTGACCGGGTCCCCCACCAGGACGCGGAGGCTCGACGCCAGCTCCCGGCCGAGCAGGATGCCGGGCAGCGGCGGGCCGGAGGGCGCCTCCTTCGGCATCTGGATGACGTCGTCGTCCTTGGGACGATCCATCCGGTAGCGACTGCGCACCGGGATGTCCTCGGAATGGGCGAGCCAGCGGATGTCGCCGCCGGGCAGGATGTTCCTCGGAAGGTCGGTCACCTGACCGGTGGTCTCCGGGTCGACGCCCTTGATGATCGCGCCGTCCACCTGGGCCTCGCTCGCGACCATCACCTGGCCGAGGAGGAAGGGGGTCTGGCCGACGACCCCGGGGACCCCGGCGATCTTCTTCATCACCTCGGGGTACTCGGGCATCCCGGCCTGGGGGTCGCCGTACTTCAGCACCACCACGTGGGCGTTGGTCCCGAGGATCTTCTTCTGCAGATCCACCTCGAAGCCGCTCATCACGCTGAGCACGATGATGAGCGCCATCACCCCCACGCCGACTCCGCCCACGCTGAGCGCGGTCATCATCTCGGTGGGGGACTGGCTCTTCGCCTGCGCCTCGTGCAGCGCCTTTGCCGCGGCCAGCGGGTCGCGCCGGCCGAGCTCGCGGATGCGCGTCCGCTCCACCACCGCGTCCGCGGCGCGGAGGATGCCGAGGATGATGAGCGGCGGGATGATTCCCAGCAGGAGCACCCCCAGCCCCCCGAGCAGGAGCCGCGGCCGGAAGACGTGCACGTGCCGGCGGGCCACGAAGAGCTCGAAGCCGGTGCGCACGTCGAGCCGGCCCGAGGCGTTGGCCACGAAGCCGGTGAGGATGCCCAGGGTGAGCCCGAGGACGAGGAGGCTGAAGGTGAGCCAGTATCCGAGCTCGGGACGGCCCAGGAGGTTGGCGAGGTAGATGATCTCCCGGAACCTGGGCCCCAGCGTCGCGTCGAGGGCGGGCAGCGTCGGCAGGACCGACAGGAGCGCCGGCAGCGGCACCCCGAGGTAGAGGACGGCGATGGTGGCCTCGGGCGCGGACAGCTTGCGCGAGCGCGCCGCCCCCACGAAGCCGCCCAGGAAGGCCACCACCGCGGCCAGCGTGAGCGCGACCCCGAAGGCCGCCGGCGCGCCCCACCCCACCCCGCGCGAGGCCGAGGCCAGGGCGGTCTGGACCAGCACCAGCACCAGCTCGGCGCCGAGGATGCCGAGCCCGTACGCGGCCAGGGTGCCGAGGTGGAAGTCCCGCCAGGTCGCCAGCGGCGAGGTGTGGGCGGTCCCGGCCGCCTCCGCGGTCACCGGCTCGGGGGTGGTCCGCGACAGGCTCCCCGCCGCCACCAGCGCCCAGCCGACGAGCCAGGCCGCCGCCGCCGGGCCGAGCAGCCACAGCGCCTGGGGCACGACGGCGCCCCGCCGGGCCTCGACCAGCCCCTTCACCGCGCCCACCAGCGGGCCCCACCCGAACGCCCCGAGCCCCAGGCGGGCCAGGACCGGCCCCCAGGCACCCGCGCGACTCACCTCGAGCGCGGCGAGGACGATCCCGGTGAGCACCAGCGCCGCGCCGACGGCCCGGAGCATCCAGCGAGCGTGGGGCCGGGCAGGGACGGCGACGCCGAGCGCGAGCGGCTCGTCCATCAACGCTTCTCGGGCTTGAGCAGCGGGAAGAGGATGACGTCCCGGATGGACGGGGTGTCGGTCAGGAGCATCGCCAGACGGTCCACCCCCAGGCCCTCGCCGCCGGTGGGCGGCATGCCGTGCTCCAGGGCCCGGATGTAGTCCTCGTCGTAGTCCATCGTCTCGATGGCCCCTCTCCTCTTCGCCTCGACCTGGGCCTCGAAGCGTCCCTTCTGGTCCAGCGGGTCGTTGAGCTCGCTGAACCCGTTGGCGATCTCCCGCCCGACGATGAACAGCTCGAACCGGTCCGCGATTTCAGGCCGCTGGTCGTTCCTCCGGGCGAGGGGGCTGATCTCGGTGGGGAACTCGGTGACGAAGGTGGGCTGGACCAGCCGGGACTCCACCCCGTGCTCGAAGAGGACCGCCAGCATCGCCCCGGGCCCGAGGGTGGCCAGGTGCCGGCGCTCGCTCTCGGGCAGCCTGGGGCCGATCTCCGCCCGGAGCCGGTCGGCGTCGCTCAGGTCCGAGTCGGTGAGCGCCGGGAAGGCCTGCCGCACCGCCTCGGCCATCGGGAGCCGGGGCCAGGGCGGGGTGAAGTCGATGACCTGGCCCTGGTAGGGGACCTTCGCGGAGCCGGTCACCCGCTCGGCCGCCCCGGAGACCATCTCCTCGGTCTCGGCCATCATGTCCTCGAAGGTGGCGTAGGCCCGGTACCACTCGAGCATCGTGAACTCGGGGTTGTGCCGGGTGCTGATGCCCTCGTTCCGGAAGTTCCGGTTGATCTCGTAGACCCTCTCGATGCCGCCCACCACCAGCCGCTTGAGGTACAGCTCCGGAGCGATGCGCAGGTAGAGCGGGATGTCGAGGGTGTTGTGGTGGGTGGTGAAGGGGCGGGCCGCCGCGCCGCTCACCAGCGAGTGCATCATCGGCGTCTCGACCTCGACGTAGCCCCGTCCGTCGAGGAACTCGCGGAGGTAGCGGACCAGCGCCGTGCGGCGGAGAAAGACCTGCTTCACCTCGGGGTTGGAGACGAGGTCGAGGTACCGCTGGCGGTAGCGCGTCTCGACGTCGGCCAGGCCGTGCCACTTCTCCGGCGGCGCGCGCAGCGCCTTGGTGAGCGGCAGGTACTCGGTGGCGGCCAGGGTGAGCTCGCCGGTCTTGCTCCGGAAGAGCGACCCCTTCACGCCCACGAAGTCACCGAGGTCGGTGACCTTGAAGCGCTCGAACTGGTCGCCGAGCGCGTCCTTCTTCACGTGAATCTGGAGCTCGCCGCTCCGGTCGCGGAGCTTGATGAACGCCGCCTTGCCGAAGCTCCGGAGCGCCACCACCCGGCCGGCGATGGAGTAGCCCGGCTTCGAGACCTCCAGCTGCTCGGCGGTGTCCGCGGCGTGCTTTTGGGAGATGTCGCCGGCGAGGTCCGCCGGATGGAACCCGTTGCCGAAGGGGTTGGTCCCCAGCGCGCGCCAGCGGCCGGCCTTCTCCAGGCGCTGCTCGTACAGCTCGTGCTCCTTCGCCGATTCGGTCTCGTCGCTCACGGTCTCTCGGAGCCCTCTCCTACTCCGGAACGGCCCGGTTGGGGTTCTTCACGCCGAGGAGCTGGGCGGTGACGAAGTCGTCCAGCTTCCCGTCCAGGACCGCGTCCACGTTCCCGGTCTCGACGCCGGTCCGGAGGTCCTTCACCAGCCGGTAGGGCGCGAGGACGTAGCTGCGGATCTGCGAGCCGAAGGCGATGTCCTTCTTCAGGGACTCGGCCTCGTCCCGGACCTGGTTCCGCTTCTGCATCTCGAGGTCGTAGAGGCGCGACCGGAGGATCTTCCAGGCCATGTCGCGGTTGGCGTGCTGGCTGCGCTCGTTCTGCATGGCGACGGTGATGCCGGTGGGGACGTGGGTCAGGCGCACGGCGGAGGAGGTCTTGTTCACCTTCTGGCCCCCTGCCCCGCTCGCACGGTACACGTCGACCCGGACGTCCTTCTCCGGGATGTCGATGACGATGTCGTCGTCCACCTCGGGATAGACGGTGACCGAGGCGAAGGAGGTCTGCCGGCGCGCGTTGGCGTCGAAGGGGCTGATGCGCACCAGCCGGTGCACGCCATTCTCGGCCTTGAGGTACCCGTAGGCGTTCTCGCCGCTGACCTTGATCGCGACGTTCTTGAGCCCGGCCTCCTCGCCGGCGACGAAGTCGTTGATCTCCACCGTCCAGCCCTTCGCCTCGGCGTACCGGGTGTACATGCGGAGCAGCATCGCTGCCCAGTCCATGGACTCGGTGCCGCCCGCGCCGGCGTTGATCTCCATGAAGGCGCTGGCGTGGTCGTTCTCGCCGGAGAGCATCCGCTCCAGCTCGAGCTTCTCCACCTCGTGCTCGATGCCGTCGAGGGACCCCTCGGCCTCGGCCCGCGCGGCCTCGTCGGCTGCCTCCGTGGCCAGCTCGAGCAGGGTCCGGGCGTCGTCGAGCGAGCGCTCCACCCGCTCGAAGGACGCGACCTGGGCCTGGAGGCCCGCCTTCTCCTTGAGGAGCGCCTGCGCCTTGACCGGGTCGTTCCAGAAGTCCGGCTGACCCGCGTCCCGGTCGATCAGCGCGATCCGCGACCGCTTGCGGTCGAGGTCAAAGATGCCCCCGGAGCGCGTCCAGGCGCGCCTGCAGAGAAGCAATTCGTTCGGTGGTGTCGATGGGCATGAACGTCAGGAGGTTCCGTGAGGCCGGGCACGACGGAGGCGGAGGCGGACGAGGGCCACCAGCCCCGCGAGCCCGGCGAAGAGCGCGGCAAGGTACGCGGGAACGTCACCGATGACAACGTACGGCGTGCTGCCCTCCATCAGGGGGAGCGCCGCCATCCGCCACTCGGGACCGGTGAGCTCCGAGGCGGAGACGGCCATCCGGTCGCTGGGAACGATGCCCACGTCGGTGGCGTCGAACACCCGGCCCACCGGATCGATGAAGGCGCTGACGCCGGTGTTGGCGGCGCGCGCCACCGGCCTTCCGGTCTCGACGGCGCGGGTGGCGACCATGTGCAGGAACTGGAACGGCGCCGAGCTGAAGCCGTACCAGGCATCGTTGGTCATATTGACCAGCACCTGCGCGCCGTTCCGGGCGTAGGTCCGGGAGATCTCCGGGAAGATGGCGTCGAAGCAGATCTCGATGCCCAGCCGGACCGCCGGCGCGTCGGGGCGGCGGAGGACGGCGGGCGAGAGGTCGTTGCCCGGGGTGAAGCTCGCGCCGACGATGTTGCCGACGCCGAGCACCTCGTCCAGCCGCCAGGGCACGTACTCGCCGAAGGGCACCAGGTGGTTCTTCACGTAGTGGTGGGCGATGCCCAGGCTCGGGTCGAGGAGGAACGCGGCATTCTCGTTGCCCTTGCGGAGGTTCTTCGGGTCGAAGACATCCACCCCGACCAGGATGCCCGCGCGGTAGCCGCCCGGCCGGAGCCCGGCATCGGTGAGCCGCGTGACGCCGGTGGGGAACGCCAGCGGGTAGCTCCCCTCCGGCCAGATGACGAGGTCTGCCCCGGCCTCGTCGGCGGCGGCGGTGGGAGGGAGGTACCTCCCGAGGATGGTGGCCGCCCGTGAGCTGCCCCGGGACATCTTCAGCTTCTGGTCGATGTTGCCCTGGATGACCGCGGCCTTGACCCGCGGCGCGGCGGCGGCGGCGCGGTCCATCGCCCGGACGTGGAAGGCGCCGTAGACGTGCCCCACCACCAGCACCGCGGCGGCGAGAGCGAGGAGCACGCGGGGCACGGAGCGCTCGCGGAGCCGCCACCAGCGCCAGCCCTCGTAGAGGGCCCCGTTCACCACCGCGATGGCGAGCGCGATGCCGTACACCCCGCCGAGGCTCGCGACCTGATGGAACCAGAGGTTCCGGGTCTGGGTGTAGCCGAGGTTGGCCCAGGGGAAGCCCGAGCAGAAGTAGTTCCGCATCAGCTCGGTGGCCATCCACACCGGGCCGATGGTCCAGCCCATGCTCCAGCCGAGGCCGCGCTCGATGAGACGGACCAGCCCGGCGGCGATGGCCCAGTGGAAGGCGCACCACGCGACCAGCAGCTCGAGCGCGGGGATGCTCAACCAGTTCGGCATCCCGCCGAACGTCACCATCGCGACGTTCACCCACCAGAAGGCGCCGGTGAAGAACACCATGCCCCCGAGCATCCCGGCGCCGAAGGCTCGCCAGGGCGACAGCCGGCGGATGGCGAGCAGCATCGGGACCAGGCAGACGAAGGCGAGTGGCTCCAGGACGCCCGAGGCGAACAGCTCGCGGCGGGGACCGACCGGGAAGGCGATGGGGAAGGCGGCCGCTCCGAGGAGGCCGGTGAGGAGGAGGGCCCCGAGCCTCCAGGGGACGAGGACGCGCTCCCGCCGACCGGAGACGGCGGTGAGGGCAGCGGAGGCCCCGGGCGAGGGAGGGAGAGCGACGGCGGACATCGGGCGGGGTGCTCCTACCAGAACCCGTGGCCGGGTGCGTGTCGTCCCCGTCCCGGGCGGGCGTCAGGGTCGACCGGGCACCATCCCGGGCCGGCCCAGCAGCCGGGCCTCGAGGGTGGCCATCCGCTCGGCGTCCCGGCGGCGGTGGTGGTCGTGGCCGAGGAGGTGGAGGAGCCCGTGCGCGAGGTAGAGGTCGAGCTCGTCGGCCAGCGAGCGGCGGTGGGCGCGGGCCTGCCGCCGGGCGGTGTCCAGGGAGAGGATGACGTCGCCGAGGTGCAGCGGTCCCCTGGCACCGGGGGGATGCTCGCCCCCGGGGAAGCTCAGCACGTCCGTCGGCCGGTCCTTCCGGCGCCACTCCCGGTTGAGGAGGCGAATGCCCGGGTCGTCGGTGAGGAGGACGGACAGCTCGACGTCCCGGAGCTCGAGGGTGGAGAGGAAGGCCCTGGCCCGGGCGCGGAGGTGGCGGAGATGACGGCTGCCGCCGGCGACCTCGGAGCGAACCTCGACCACGACCCGACCGCTGCGCATCGGAGGCGAACCCTAACGCCGAGACCACCTGGATCGACTGGATGATCGCGCCGCAATCGCGGCCGAGGCCTAGGAGCGACGACGGGATCGGGTCCCGTTCGCCACGGATGCTACCGTCCGTCGCTGCATGCCCCGGCGAACGACCTCGCCCCGCCCGAACGATCCGTTCCTGCTCGCCATGCGGCTGCTCCGCGACGAGGTCCCGAGCTTCGACGTCTACCCGTTCAGCCTTCCGGTCGTTCGCGGCCTGCACGAGCTGCCGCTCGACGTGAAGGTGACCTTTCTCATCGGGGAGAACGGCTCCGGGAAGTCCACGCTCGTCGAGGCGATCGCCGTCGCCGCCGGCTACAACCCGGAGGGAGGCAGCCGGGACAACAACTTCGAGACCCGCCGGTCCGACTCCCAGCTGCACCGGCACGTGCGCCTCGTCCGCAGCTGGCGAAGGCCACGGACGGGCTACTTCCTCCGGACCGAGAGCTTCTACAACATGGGCACCGAGGTCGACCGACTGTCCCAGCTTCCGGGCGGCTTCGCGACCCTGCAGGCCTACGGCGGTCGCTCACCGCACGAGCAATCGCACGGCGAGTCCTTTCTCGCGGTGCTCAAGAACCGGTTCGGCCCGAATGGTCTCTACATCCTCGACGAGCCCGAGGCCGCGCTCTCCCCGCAGCGCCAGCTGGCGCTCCTGGTGCGAATGCAGCACCTGGTCGACGACGGCTCCCAGTTCGTCATCGCGACGCACTCTCCCATTCTCCTGGCCTTCCCCGGGGCACGGCTCCTCCGCCTCGACGGCGAACGCATCGAGCCCGTCGCGTACCGGCAGACCGAGCACTACGCCCTGACCCGGGACTTCCTGAACGATCCGGATCGGTACCTGAAGCGGTTGCTCGCCGACGCTCCGAGAGATCCGGAGGACTGAGCTCTCACGCGAGCGATCAGCGCGCGGTGGCGGGCACCGGGATCACCCGCGCGTCCGCCGGCAGCTCCAGGACGAAGGTCGTCCCCTCCTCCGCCGTGGAGTGGACCCGGACCTCGCCGCCGTGCCCCAGCGCGACCTGCCGGACGATGTAGAGCCCCAGCCCGATGCTGCCGTCGAGCGCGCCCGGACGCAGGCCGCGCTGGAACGGCTCGAAGAGCCCCGGGAGCACCTCGGCCGGGATCGGCGCACCGTGGTTGTGCACCGACAGCTCCGCCTTCCCCTCGCGCATCCTCACCCGGACCGTCACCGGCCGTTCGGGATCGCCGTGCTGGAGCGCGTTGCCCACCAGGTTTCCGATGGCCTGGGCGAGCCGCTCCGGGTCCCACATGCCGGTGGCGTGATCATCGAACGCGCGCTCCACCCGGCGAACCTGGTCCTCGGGCATCCCCTCGAGCACCTGGATCACCACCGCATCGAGCGACACCGGCTCGGGCGTGAGCGGCAGTCCCTGCCCTTGCCGGATGCGGGTGACGTCGAGGAGCCCGGAGATGATCGCCTGCATCCGCTCGGTGGATCGCTCCATCCGCTCCAGCGTGCGGAAGTGCTCCACGCCGATGCCCCGCCGGTGCATCGTCTCCAGCCCCAGCCGCACCGAGGCGAGCGGGTTCCGGAGGTCGTGACTGACGATGCCGAAAAGCCGCTGCTCGAACTCGGCGGCCGCCTGCAGCTTCCTCCGCTCGTCCTCCACCGCGGCCCGGCCGAGCGCGGCCTCCCGCTCCACCCGACGGCGCTGGGTCACGTCGCGGCTGACGCAGGTGAGGAGCTCCGGCGGCCCGTCCGGCGAGGGAATCGGCGAGAGCGAGTACTCGTACCAGCGCGTCCGCTCGCCATCGAGAAAGGCGATCTCGCTCCTCGCGGGCGCCGCGGTGACGAACGCGGCGTGGACCTGGACCCGGAACTCGGGGAACGCGCCCGGCCCGAACAGCTCGTCCATCGTCCGGCCGATCATCTGCGCGGGGACGAGCCCCATCGCCGCCGCCCCGAGCAGGTTCACGTAGACGTACCGGATCTCCCGGTCGAGGATGTAGATGTTCTCCTGCACCACGTCGAGCGCCAGCCGGAGGAGCTCCGGCTCGTCCGATCCGGACGCACCGGTGCTCCCCGGACGCCCGTCGAGCATGCGAAGGGCCCCGCCGGGAGAGGTCATGTGCGAGCGAGCGTAGCGGCCGCCCACGATCCGTCGCTCGATGCGCGCGCACGGACGTCCACCAGTGAGCGGCCCGGCGGCGGTGCGGCCACAACCCTTCAGCGTTGCTGGACGCGGCCTTCGGGAGCGAGGGCAAGCGCCGCGGGCCGGACGCCGCCGAGCGCACCGGGCGGATAGACCGGTCGCGAGTGGTAGATGCCCTCGAGCGTGTTCAGGAACGACAGCGAGATGGCGTTGAGGTCGCGGAGGGTCAGGTCGCATTCGTCGAGCTGACCCTCGGTGAACACCGCGGTGATGATCCGCTGCACCAGCGCCTGCAGCCGCTCGCGGCTCGGATCGGGCATCGCCCTGCTCGCCGCCTCCACCGCGTCGGCGAGCATCACCAGCGCCGCCTCGCGGAACTGCGGCCGCGGCCCCACGTACCGGAACAGGGCGTCCTCGAGCGCACCCTCGCGCCCGTCGGCCTGCTCCACCGCCTTGTGATGGAAGTAGCCCACCAGGCGCGTGCCGTGGTGCTGCGCGATGACGTCCTGGACCGCGCGGGGAAGCTTGTAGCGCCGGGCAAGCTCGAGCCCGTCGGTGACGTGGCGCTTGATGATGACCGCGCTCATCCCCGGGGCGAGGCAGTCGTGGGGGTTCTCTCCCTTCTGGTTCTCGCCGAAGTAGAGCGGGTTCCTCCCCTTCCCGATGTCGTGGTAGTAGGCGCACGTCCTGCCGAGCAGCGGGTTGCACCCGGTGGCCTCGGCGGCCGCCTCGACCAGGCTCCCGACGATGATGCTGTGGTGGTACGTGCCCGGGCTCTGGACGATGAGCTCCTTGAGCGCGGGATGGTTCAGGTTCGCCAGCTCGAGCAGCTTGAGGTCGCTCGCGTAGCCGAAGCTCAGCTCGAGCAGCGGGGTCAGCGCGAGGGCCAGCGTCGGGACGATGAGCATCGACCCGACCCCGGCGAATCCTGCGGTCAGCAGGATGTCGCGCACCGGCCCCTTGCCCGCGGCCAGACCGAAGGCGAGGACGACGCCGGCGTTCACCACGCCCACCCAGACGCCGCTCCGGAAGAGCGCCGCCCGGTCCCGCGCGCGAGCCACCTGGGTCGCGGCCACCAGGCTCCCGAGGATGCCGTACACGGCGAAGAACAGGGAGTTGCCGAGCATCACCCCGGTGAGGGTCGAGAGCACCAGGCCGAAGAACAGCGCCAGCTCCTGGTTGAGGAGCAGCCGCACCAGCATCGCGCCCGCGGCGATGGGGAGCAGCACCAGCAGCGCCTGCATCGGAACCGTCGACCAGCGGTCGTGCATCGGCTCCGCCACCGCCGCCGCCAGCCGGAACGCCGCGAGGAAGAGGATCAGCAGCGCTCCGAGGAGCAACCCGTCGCGCCGGGTGGGCCGGAAGCGGCGGAAGGCCTTGCGGTGGAAGGTCCAGATGCCCGCCAGCAGCAGCGCCACCAGGACGGCGGTTCCGGCGCTCGCCTCGACGACGTCGAAGCGCTCGGTCTGGGCTCGCATCGCGGCGAGCATCCGGAGGTGGTCCTGGGTGACCAGCTCGCCGTCGCCGATGATCTTCTGACCCTTCTTGATCTGGATGACCGCGTCCTTCACCGCGGCCGCGGCGACGAAGCGGCGGCGCTCGGTCTCGGCGATGTTCGCGGTGAGATTCGGCCGGAGCGCTCGCCTGGCGACGCGCAGCACCGCGCGGCGGAGGAGCGCGGGCGAGTCGGGCAGGAGGTTGCCGGGCAGCGTGGCCCAGCGGTCCATCTCGGCGCGGGCCTCGCGGACGTCGAGCACCGACGGCGGGACGACGGCGCTGGGGTGCTCGGCGCCGTCGTTGAGGTCACGGATGGTGAGGAAGCTGCCGGCCGGACCCAGGTCCTCGCGCGCCCCCACCACCGGGGCGAGGAACCCGCGGGAGAGCACCGAGAGAACCGCGTGCTCCACCTCGGGGACGGCCTGCGCATCGACGAGCGCCTTCCAGTCCTCGTCCTCGAGGTCGAAGAGGCGCTGCTCGAAGGTCTGGCGGGTCTGGGCCAGGGCGGAGCTGTCCGGCGCCTCGACCTTTCGCTTCGCGGGGGCTCCCCGCGTGGGCGCGGACCTGGCCGCCGGAGGTTCCGCCTTGGGGAGCGCGCTCCGCAGGCCGGCGAACGCCTCCTGCACCGCGGTCTGCGCCTCGGGCACCACGGCGGGGTTGAAGTCGAAGACCGGACGGACTCCGGCCCGGGCCTCCTGCCGGCGCCGGTCGGTGAGCGCCGCGTCGGGCAGGTCGTAGTCGCGGGTGGCCTTGAAGCCGGTGGCGGAGGCGCTCTCGAAGGGACGCCCCACGTCCTCGGGCCGCAGCTGCGGGAGGGTCTGCACCCCGAAGCCGGGGGCGACCAGGAGGCCAGCGAGGACGGACACCACGCCGAGCAGGGTCAGCGCGGGCAAGTCGCGCCGGAGGGCGGCTCCCCGCCGGCTCTTCGCGTCGTCGTCCAAGAGCCGGGAACCCTAGGGTCCGCGGGCGACGGGGGACAAGCGGCGCTTCTCCACCAGGCAGCCAGTGGCGTGCGTCCAGGGCAGCGGACGTGTGTCCGCCGGTGGGCAGTGGCGCTACTCGGCGCGCAGCGCTTCCTGGGGGTCGACGCGCGTGGCGCGGTTCGCGGGGAGGAGCGCAGCCGCCACCGTGATTCCGGAGAGCATCGCCGCCGCGGCCAGCGCGGTGGGTGGATCCGACGGCGCGACGCCGTAGAGGAGCCGCTCCAGTGAGCGCCCCAGCAGCAGCGCCCCGCCGATCCCCGCAACGATGCCGATGCCGGCGAGCGCCAGCGCGCGGCGGAGCACCCACCACCGCACCGAGCGAGCCGAGGCACCGATCGCCATCCGGATGCCGATCTCGCGGGTGCGCTGGGCCACGCTGAAGGCCAGGACACCGTACACGCCCGCTGCCGCGAGGAGCACCGCCAGCCCGGCGAAGAGCCCGAGCAGCACCCCGGCCGAGCGAGGCGCGGCGACCGAGTCGGAGACCCGATCCTCGAGCGACTTCACGTCGAAGAGAGACAGCCCGGGATCCACCGCCGCCAGCTCGTGACGGGCCGCGGTGGCCAGCGGGGCGAGTGCCTGTCGGCTGCGGAGGACGAAGGTCAACCGGTTGGAGGTGTCCTGATCCAGCGGGTAGTACATCTCGGGCCGCGGCTTCTCCCCGAGGCCGTTGTGGTGCACGTCGCCCACCACGCCGACGATGCGCCGCCACGGCTCCTTGTCCTCGGCCTCTCCGGGCCGGATGCGGCCTCCGAGGGGTGACTTCCCGCCCCAGAAGCGGCGGACGGCCTCGGTGTTGACCAGCGCGACCATCTCCGAGCCCGCCCGGTCCGTCTCCTCGAAGGTGCGCCCCTCCTTGAGGGGGATGCCCATGGCCTCGATGTATCCGGACGAGGCGAAGCGGTACTCGATGGCCGGCTCGTGCGCCTTGTCGAAGGCCTGGCCCTCGATGGAGAAGTTCCCGTTGGACTGGCTGCCGCTCAGGGGCAGGTCGTTGATGGCCCCGGCATAGCTCACTCCCGGCAACGCCCGGAGCCGGGTGAGGAACGAGTTGACCGTCGCACGCTTCGAGCCGTCGTCGCGATAGCGCTCGACGGGCAGCTGGATGCGGAAGGCGATGGCCTGCTCGGGGCGGAACCCCGGATCCTGGTGAAGGAGCCGCTGCACGCTCTGGAGCACGAGGGCGGCGCCGAGCAGCGGGGCCAGTGCCAGGGCCACCTCGAACACCACCAGCCCCGACTGCAGCCATTGCGTCCGGTGGCCGAGGGCGCTGTGCATCTCGCCACGGACCGCCGCCAGATCGCCGCGGGCGAGCAGGAGCGAGGGCAGCACGCCGAACAGCGCGGTGGTGAGCACGCACAGGCAGACCGAGAAGGCCAGGACCCGGACGTCCAGCCCCACCCCGTGCGCGAGGGCCGGGGCGCGGATGGGAAGCGCGCCGCGGAGCACCGAGGCGCCGACCCAGCCCAGGAGGAGGCCGAGCGCCGTGCCGAGCACCGAGAGCACCGCCGCCTCGGCGAGGAGGGCCCTCGCCACCCGCCAGCGATCGGCGCCGAGCGCCATGCGGACCGCCACCTCCCGCCGCCGCGCGGCGCCCCGGGCGAGGAGGAGGTTGGCCAGGTTCACGCAGGCGATGAGCAGGACCAGGCCGACCACGGCTCCCAGCGCGCCCAGCGAGCTCCGGGCCTCGCCCAGCAGCTCGTCCACCCAGGGAATGACCAGGATTCCGTGGTGCACGTAGTCCGGATTCTCCTTGGCGATCTCCTTCACCACCGAGAGCAGATCCTTCTGCGCGGCGGCCACCGTCACGCCGGGGGCGAGCCGGCCGATGCCGTTCATGAAGTGCGTGCCGCGCGGGAGCAGCGCGGGATCGTTCTGGAGCGGGACCCACACGTCCGAGTCGCCCAGCCAGTGGGGCTGCTCCCGGACCACGCCCAGCACCGTGTGGTCGATGCCGTCGAGGCGGATGGTGCTGCCGACGATGTCCGGTCGGCCCGCGTACTGCTTCCGCCAGAAGCGTTCGCCCAGCATGGCCACCGCGGGTCCGCCGACCTTGTCCTCGTCCTCGGAGAACTCGCGGCCGAGGAGCGGCGGGAGCCCGAGCACCCGGAACGCGCCGGCGCTCATCCGCTGGCCCGACACGCGCACCGGCTCGCCGTCCCCGGAGAGGGTCTTGTTGGTGTTGGCGAAAAGCGCGAGGCCGCTGAGGCTCCGGGAGCGGGTGATCCAGTCGTGCGCGTCCGGCGCGGAGACCGAGGCCCGGGCCACGTCCGGCTGGACGTCGTAGATCCGGACCAGCTGCTCCGGCGCGCGGTAGGCCAGCGGACGGAGGAGCACCGCGTTCACCAGGGTAAAGACCGCGGTCGTCGCCCCCGTGGCCAGCGCCAGGGTGAGGACGGCGGTGGCGGTGAAGCCCCGGTCCTTGAGCAGCCGCCGGACCGCGACCTGGAGGTCCTTGCCGATCCCCGAGAGGAGAGACGGGCTCGGCTCGCGCGCCTGGGAGTCGTTCATGCCGAGGTCCTCAGCGAAGGCCGTGCCACCGGGACTTTCTCTCACGGACGGGGAGAAGCGCGTGCTCCGGGGCCCTTCGCCCGGTCAGCCCCGGGACCTGGGATCCCAATTCCGGACAGGGGGCCGCGGTGACGGCCGCTAGCTGCTCGAGCCCTCGGTGTCGGGGGTCGGTGTCGGGACCGAGGGCGCTGCCGGCGCAGCCGCCGTCGCCTCGGCCTCCGCCTTCACCTCGGCATCGGCGCGGTCGTAGGCCCGGATGACCTCCTGCACGAGCGGGTGGCGGACCACGTCCACCTCGGTGAAGCCGCAGAAGGCGATGCCCTCCACGCCCTCGAGGATGCGCCGGGCATGCGTCAGCCCCGACAGCTTTCCCTGCGGCAGGTCCACCTGCGTCACGTCACCGGTCACCACGGCCTTGCTGTGGAACCCGAGGCGAGTGAGGAACATCTTCATCTGCTCGACGGTGGTGTTCTGCGCCTCGTCGAGGATGACGAAGGCATCGTTCAGCGTCCGCCCGCGCATGAAGGCGAGCGGCGCGACCTCCACCGTCCCCTGCTCCACCAGCTGCGCCGCGCGCCCCGTGTCCATCATGTCGTGGAGCGCGTCGTACAGGGGCCGCAGGTAGGGGTTCACCTTCTCCGCCAGGTCACCGGGGAGGAAGCCCAGCTTCTCGCCGGCCTCGACCGCCGGCCGGGCGAGGATGATGCGCTTCACGCTGCGCGCCTGCAGCGCCGCCACGGCCATGGCCATCGCGAGGTACGTCTTGCCGGTGCCCGCGGGCCCGATGCCGAAGACGATGTCGTGCCGGCGGATCGCATCCACGTAGCGCTTCTGGGCGAGGCTCTTCGGAGCGACGTTGCGGCCGGCGCGGGAGAGCACCGGTCCGAGCACGAGGCTGTCGAGCCCCTGCTCCGGGGACGCAGTGCGCCCGAGCATCTTCAGTCCCTGCTCGACGTCCTCGCGCCCCACCGGCTGCCCCGCCCGGTGAATGTTCTCGAGCTGCTCCACCAGACGCACCGCGGAGGCCACCGCGTCGGCCGGTCCGGAGAGGTGGAGCTCCGTGCCGCGCTGCCCGACCCGCACCCCCAGCCGTCGCTCGATGGCCTTGAGGTTCTCCGCATGGTTTCCGGAGACGCCCAGGGCGACGTCGTTGTCCCGGAGGTCCACCCGGGCGGTGGTCACGAGCGAGGTGTCACGGGGCGACGCGGTGGGCAACGGGTCCTTTCAATGCGCCCGGGACTCGGGCTCGGCAGCAGCCGGGAAGGCTAGCGCAAGGGCGGCAGGAGGATGAACTCCTGGGGCCCGACGCGGCGGTAGTAGTAATGCTCCGCCCAGGGAAATCGCACGTCGGTGGACGACAGAAGCCCCTGCTCCACCAGCGCGTCCAGGGAGGCCGGGACCTCCCCCCGCTCCAGCCGGTACACCGCGAGGGCCCCCTCGATGCGGCTCACCTGGGCCCGCGTGATCTGCTGGCGGAGCACCCCCTCGGCGAACCCGGCCCCGGTGCTCGACTGCACCGCCCAGGGATTGAGCTGGGTTCCGAGCAGCACTCCGACGATGCCGGCGAGCACCACCATGCTGACCGCGAGGCGTCCCAGCGCTCCGCGGAGGCGGTCGCCGAGCCCGATGTCGTCCTCGGGAAGGTCCGGCTCGCCCACCGGCATCAGCGCGCTGACGTGGCCGAGGTTCGCGAGGTTGCAGAGCGCCTTGCAGGTCTCGAACTCGCCGAGGCACGAGAGGTCGATCAGCTTCCGCACGTCGCGGTAGCCGTTGACCAGCGCGAAGACCCGGCGCTCGGAGTGGCCCACCGAGGCGAACTCGCCACCCGACTCCATCGGGGCTCCGTCCGGCGGGAGGTATTTCCCCTGGGCGAACACCAGGTCGTAGCGGGGGATCTTCTTCCGGATCACCGGCCACTCGTCGACCATCCGGAACCCTTCCATCAGCACCGACTCGGCGCGGACCGGATCCAGGTCGTGGGTGTCGTGGTGGACGGGTCCCTGCTCGAACTCGTAGGTCCCGGTCTTCCAGGTGAAGAGACGGTAGAGGGTCTCGTTGAACTGCAGCTGGGCCATCCGCCGGTACTGGTCCTTGGTCAGGAAGCCCTGCGAGATGAGGCAGTCGCCCAGCCGCTGCAGCGAGCGCTTCTGTGTCTCCAGCGCGAGCTCCAGCTGGGCCTCGGAGATGAGCTCGGCGGCCACCAGCATGTGGCCGAAGAGGTCGCGCCTCCTCTTCTTGGAGACGCTCTCCGCTGAGACGATCGCACCGTCCACGAAGCCGACCTTCACCTCCTGGTCCTTGCTGCGGAGGTGGAGGACGCCGGTCTTCTGCTGCTGGGCGATGAGCTGCAGGATGTCGGCGATGCCGAAGTCCTTCAGCGTTCCGGCGAGAGCCATCTAGCTGCGCTCCCGGGCCAGGTGACGCAGCGACGCGCCCCAGGTCACCGCCAGCAGGACCAGCGCGAGGACCAGCCACCCGACCGTGCCCGCCGAGATCCCGGGCGTGCGGAGAAGCCCCTCGCGGTTGATGGCCACCGTGATTCCGAAGGCGAAGATGAACGCGTGCAGCGCGCCCCGGACGGGTAGGCCGGTGAACAGGTGCCCTGCCCCCGACCAGACGAGCCCGAGCCCGTAGGCCCAGCGGCTCACCCACGCCTGGTGGTGCCGGACCTCCATCTCCTTGTTCACCCGCGCCATCGGCGCCACCTTGCCGCGACGGGTGTAGACGTTGACGCACTGATGGCAGAGCTGGCTGTCCTCGAGCAGCTCGGGGTCGCAGCGACGGCACACCGCCCGGCCGCACTTGTGGCAGAGACGGCTCACGCCCCGTCCCCCGCGGAGGAAGCCCAGCGCGGCGAGGATGGCCACGCCGGCCAGTGGCACCAGCACCGCGGCGCTGGGGTCGAGCCCCCCGACGAGCGTCTGCCCCAGCTGGGCGGTGACCCGCGCCCGGCGCTCCGGACCGTCGGTCACCGGCGCCTCGGCGCGGGAGAGCGCGGGGGACATGATCGTCAGGTTCATCGCCGGGTGGCTGTCCGGCGGGTCGGCGCGGGTCATCAGCCGCTCGTCGAGCCGCTGCGCCGCGGCGGCCGAGTTCTGGGCGCGGTCCAGCTCGGGGCCCACCGCGTCGTCGGAGAGCGTCTTCGCCCGCCGGCGGTAGACGCGGCTCACGTTCCAGAGAGGATCGGGCAACGTCGGATCTGCCTCGCTCGCCTTGGTGTAGGCAGCGATGGCCTCTGGCCACTTCGTCTCTGCGAACGCCACGTTCCCCAGCAGGGTCTGCGCGCGCGCGTCACCGGGCCGGAGGGCCAGCGCCTTCGCCGCGTGGGCGCGCGCCGGCTCGAGCTTGCCTCGCCGGAGCTCCCACCGGGCCAGGGCGTACACCTCGGGGTAGGTGGCCTTGCCCGCGTCGATGCGGGTCTGCACCTCGGCCGCGGCGGCAGTGGCCTCCAGCCCGCCGCGCTCGAGCTGGAGCACGTCCTCGGCCGGCGTGCCGGCGAAGGTGGTGGCCTGCACCAGCGCTCCGGCCAGCGGGGGCACGAGGCACGCACCGGCGAGGAGCACGGCCAGGAGCCAGCGCTCCTTCGCCTCCAGGTAGAGGGTCACCGCGGCGAAGAGGACCAGGGACGGAAAGAGCAGCCCCAGCCGGAACACCCACGGCAGCAGCAGGACGAGGATGAGCAGCGCGCCGGCCTGCCAGCGCGACACGCCCCTGGGGAAGGCGTGGTGGACGTCGTGCACCAGCGAGGGAAGGGTCCGGAGGAAGAGCACGAGGAGCGCGGCGAGCGCGGTCGCGAGCCAGGCGACGAGCACCGTCGCTCCGAGGTCTCCGAGCAGGCCCCGGCTCCAGCGGGGGTCGGCGAGCGCCGCGCGCCCGGCGTTCCTCGCGTCGGCCCAGACTCTCCGGAGGTCGAAGGGGTCGGTCGCGAGGTGGGCCCGGAAGAGCCCCCAGTGCGCGTCGGCGACGTCGGGAGAGAGCGCCACCGCCGACTGCGCGAGCTCGACGGCGCCGCCCCCGTCCTTGCCGGTGGCGCGCACGCGGGCGCCTCGGAGCAGGGCCAGGCTCACCGACTCGAGGTCAGCGATGGCCAGCGTGTCCCGGAGCTCCGCGAGCCGGTCACGGGCGGCGCGGGAGGCCTTCGGGTCCCGCGTGCGCTCCGCGTCCTTCCAGGCGCCGAAGGCCTGGAGGAGCGCATCGTCACCCTCGGTCGGGACGAGGAGCGGCGGCGGCGGGGTGCGGTCACGCCCCGGCGTCGCGGCGGGTACGGCGGGCGTCTCCGGAGCCGGCGCCGGGGGGCGGCTCTTCGTCGAGCGGCGGGTCGGAGGTGGGGGCGGGCGGACCGGTTCCTGTGCCTCCCCGGCTTCGGCCTCCTGCTCCGGCTCGGGCGCTGGCGCCGGCGCCGGCTCGCGCCGGCGCGCCGGACGCTGGGCGGGGCCATCCGGAGCGAGCTCGTCCACCGGCCGGGGCGGCTCGATCTGAGCAGCCGCCCCGGTCGAGGCGAGGAACACCAGTGTGGCGACGAGCGCGGGGGCCGCGCGGGGAGAGGCCATTCGTTCAGCCGGGTGACCCCATGATAGGCGAGCGCCGCCGGGGCCCAACAAGAAGGGTCAATCGCGGGGTCCCGGGTCGAGGAGGACATGGGACGCACAGGAGACGCCGTGGAGCGGCTGGAGGAGATCATGCGCACCCTGCGGGCCGAGGGCGGCTGCCCCTGGGACCGCGCGCAGGACATCCGGACCCTCCGTCCCTACCTCGTGGAGGAGACCTACGAGGTGCTGGACGAGATGGACCGGGTCGGCGAGGGCGGACCCTGGCGGGCTCTCTGCGAGGAGCTGGGGGACCTCCTCTTCCAGATCGTCTTCCACGCCCAGCTGGCCCGCGAGCTCGGGGAATTCGCGCTCGCCGACGTGGCGAGCGCCATCTCGGACAAGATCGTCTCACGGCATCCCCACGTGTTCGAGGGACGGCCCGTCGCCGGCGCCGAGGAGGTCCTGCAGAACTGGGCGCGCATCAAGGCCGAGGAGCGGCGGCGCAAGCATGGCCGGGAGGGCTCGGTGCTCGACGGAGTGCCCAGCGCAGCGCCGGCCCTCCTCCGAGCCGAGCGCCTCACCGAGAAGGCGTCCCGCATCGGGTTCGACTGGCCGGACCTCACCGGCGTGCGGGCCAAGCTCGCCGAGGAGCTGGAGGAGCTCGACCAGGCCATCGCCTCGAAGGACGCCCGTGCCGTCGAGCACGAGCTCGGAGACGTCCTGTTCAGCCTCGCCAACCTCGCGCGGTTCACCGCCACGCCGGCGGAGGATGCGCTCCGGGCGGCGAATGCGCGCTTCACCCGGAGGTTCCACGCGGTCGAGGAGGGCCTCCGGGCGCGTGGGGTCCCCTTCGGCACCGCCACGCTGGCCCAGATGGAGGCGCTCTGGCAGGAGGCGAAGGCCGCCGAGGCCGCCCTTCCGCCTCCGGCGTCGGTGCCGCGTGCGGTCCTCGCCCGCATCGAGCTCCGGACGCCCGATCCGTCGGCGGCGCACGCCTTCTGGAGCTCGGTCGCGCCAGCGCTGGGGTGGACGGTGGAGGTGGACGGTGGCGAGTGGTCGGTCGAGACGCCGGGGCTGTGCTTCTCCTACGCGCCCGGACCGGCCTCCACGGTCACCCTCACGGTGGAGGCGCCGGGGCAATTCGCCGGTGTGGCCGACCGCGTTCGCGCCGCCGGGGGAACCGTCCGCACCGAGCACCCGCTGGTCTTCAGCGACCCGGTGGGGACGTGTATGACGGTGCGACGCTGAGCGCGCCTGCGCGCATCTGAGTTCCCACAGGAGCTGTGTGGAATCTGGGGAGAACGCTGTGGACCGTGACAGTTGCGAGACGAGCGGGTGGCGGCCGACCGGGCGCGCAGAAGGTTTCAGCGCCGGACACCTTCGAGTCAGCACGCCACGTTAGGGCTCCGAAAAGGCCCACTTCTCCACAACAGCACTGGTCCAAGGGTGCGAAACCAGTTTTCCACGCGTCTGTGGGCGCCGCCCGGGTCTCCCTTGACGACCCCGGGCAAGCTGATAGGGAGGGCCGCCCGTGGCAAACACCAAGTCAGCTCAGAAGAGGAACCGGCAGGCGCAGAAGCGCCGGGCCCGGAACCAGTCCGTCCGGACGCAGGTGAAGTCGGCCGTGAAGAAGGCCCGTGAGGCGCTCGCCTCCAAGGACCCCGCGAAGTTCCAGGAGGCGCTCCGCGCCGCCGCGCGAACCCTGAACAAGGCCGCCAGCAAAGGCGTGCTGCACCAGAAGAACGCGAGCCGCCGCATCGCGCGGCTCTTCCACGCCGCTCAGGCCTGAGCCCCCGCCCTGCCCGCTGCCATCGACTGGCGTCAGCCGGTCTGGAGTCGGGTGACCGCGTCGGAGGCGAGCGCGCTCGCCAGCCTCCGGATCGCCGCCTGACGGTTGGCCTCCGTGGTGAGCACGTCGGGGCGCAGCGCCGGAAGGTAGTCCTCGTAGCCGGTGACGTCGGTCTGGGCGAGAAGCGTCCCGCCCTTGAAGAGCCTCACCCTCAGCACGGCCGAGACCCGGTAAGTGAGCGCGCCCGAGGTTCCGGGTGCGAGCTGGGCCACCCCGCCGCTGACGTTGAGCAGCTCGCCGTCGAGGTGGCCCTCGCTGCCCTCTCCCCCGAGGTATCCGCCGCGAGCAAGCTGCTCGCGGAGCGCGTCGGTGAAGACGCCCTCCAGCCCCGGCTCCGTCGTGCGATTCACGATGACCGGTGCGAACACGGAGTGAATGCCCTGGGGAAAGCCCGCGCCGGCGGCGGTGAAGCGATAGCCGCAGCCGAGCGCGGCGAGGCAGGCGGTGACCGCGAGCGTCCGTCTCATCCGACGACGAAGTTGATGAGCCGCTTCGGCACGAAGACCACCTTCCGCAGCGACTTTCCGGCCAGCGCCGCGCGGACCTTCTCCTCGTTCTCGGCGGCGGCCCGCACCTCCGGCTCGCCAGCATCGGCGGCGATGCGGATCTCCCCGCGAAGCTTGCCGTTCACCTGGACCGCGTAGGGCAGGACCTCGTCCACCACCAGGGCGGGATCGTAGCTCGGCCAGCCCTGGACGAGGGTGGATGGGCTCCCCGCCGGACCGTAGACCTCGGCCACCGCATCCGCGAAGTGCGGGGCAAAGGGCGTGAGAACCCGGGTGAGGAGCCGGATCGCCTCACCCATCGCGGCCTTCTCCGCCGGGGTTTCCGGCTCTCCGGCGTCGTGGAGCGCGTTCACGCACTCCATGGTGAAGGCGATGGCGGTGTTGAACGAGAGCTTGTCGATGGCCTCGCCCACCCGCTTGACGCACTTGTGGGCGGCGCGGCGGATCTCCAGCGCCTTCCCCTCGAAGGTCCCCGGATGCGTCGCGGTCGCGCAGGCGTCCTGGTGGGCGGCGGCGAGGGTCCACAGTCGCTTGAGGAAGCGTGCCTGGCCCTCCATCTGCTTGTCGCTCCAGTCGAAGTCCTGCTCGGGGGGGCCGGCGAAGAGGACGTACATCCGCACGGTGTCCGCGCCGTACTTCTCCACGATGGTCGCCGGGGCCACCACGTTCCCCCAGCGCTTCGACATCTTCCGGCCGTCCGGACCGTTGACGATCCCTTGCGTCACCAGGCGCGTCACCGGCTCGTCGGTCGGAACGAGGCCGAGGATCCTCATCCACCGGCTCCAGAACCGGAAGTAGAGCAGGTGCATGACGGCGTGCTCGGGACCGCCGACGTAGATGTCCACCGGGAGCCAGCGATGCGCGAGCCCCGGGTCGAATGGCGCCCTCGCATAGTGCGGTGAGAGGTAGCGCGCGTAGTACCAGGCCGAGTCGACGAAGGTGTCCATCGTCTCCACCTCGCGCCGGGCCGGACCGCCGCACCGCGGGCAGCTGGTCTCGACGAACGACTTCACCTTCGCGAGTGGCGGCTCACCCTTCCCGGTGAGGACCGCCTGGGTGTCGATCTCCGGAAGGCGGACCGGGAGCTGGTCGTCCGGGACGGGGATGCCCTTCCGCTCGGGGTCGCACCGGTCGCAGTAGACGATGGGGATGGGCGTGCCCCAGTAGCGCTGCCGGCTGAACCCCCAGTCCTTCTGGCGGTAGGTGACCGTCGGCTTGCCGAGGCCGCGCTGCTCGAGCGCAGCACCCATCCGGTCGCGGGCCTCCGGGGAGTGGAGGCCGCTGTACTCGCCGGAGTCGACGAGAATGCCGTCCTCGTTGAAGGACTCGGTCCAGTCCTCGACCGGGCCGAGGTCCCTCCCGTCCGCCGGACGAACCACCGGCTTGATGGCAAGGCCGTAGGTCCGCGCGAACTGGAAGTCGCGGCTGTCGTGCGCCGGCACCGCCATCAGCGCGCCGGTGCCGTAGTCGCTGAGGACGAAGTTGGCGATCCAGATGGGAACCGGGTGCCCAGTGAAGGGGTTGATGGCATGGGCCCCGGTGAACACGCCCTCCTTGGGCGCGCCCTCGGCGGTCCGCTCGATCTTCCCGAGCGCCGCGATGCGGGCCGCGAAGGCCTCCACCTCGGCCTTTCGGGCCGGCGCGGTGAGGCTCTCCACCATCGGGTGGTCCGGGGCCAGCACGAGCACGGTGGCGCCGTACACGGTGTCGATGCGGGTGGTGAAGACACGGATCGCGCGGCCGCCGACGACCTTGAAGTCCGCCTCCGCCCCCACGCTCTTGCCGATCCAGTTCCGCTGGGCGGAGGTGATGCGCTCCGGCCACTGACCGAGGTGGTCGAGGGCCTGGAGTAGGTCCTCGCTGTTCCGGGTGATGCGGAAGGCCCACTCGGGCATCTGCCGCTCGACGACCGGGGAGTCGCAGCGCTCGCAGCGGCCCTCCTTCACCTGCTCGTTGGCGATGACGGTGAGGCAGCCCGTGCACCAGTTCACCTTGCTGAACCGGCGGTACACCATGTCCCGCTCCCAGAGCCGGAGGAAGAACCACTGGTTCCACCGGTAGTACTCCGGGTCGGACGTGTTGACCTCGCGGGTCCAGTCGTAGGCGAAGCCGAGCGAGCGCATCGCCGAGCGGAAGCGCTCGATGTTCTCCCGGGTGCGGATCGCCGGATGGACGCCGTCCTTGATCGCCGCGTTCTCCGCCGGCAGACCGAAGGCGTCCCACCCCATCGGGTGCAGCACGTCGAAGCCGCGCATCCGGTAGTACCGGGCGTACACGTCACCGATCAGGTAGTTGCGAACGTGTCCCATGTGCATGGAGCCGCTGGGGTACGGCAGCATCTCCAGCACGTACTTCTTCGGTGCGTCCGGCCGGGCATCGGCGCGGAACAGGCCGTCCTTCTCCCAGCGCTCCTGCCAGGTTGGCTCCACGGACTTCGGGTCGTACCGCTCGCTGAGCTTCATGGTCGGTGCCCGGCTCGAACCGGGTCGTACGTCCTATCCGCCCCCGGGAGGTGACGCAACGTTCCACCACTTTGATAGAGAGCCAGGTCCCATGGCTCCGCCCGTCGTCACGATTCGAGAGATCTCCGCCCACGAAGACCAGGAGGTCGAGCTCCGCGGCTGGCTCTACAACAAGCGGAGCAGCGGCAAGCTCCACTTCCTCCAGATCCGCGACGGGACCGGCGTCATCCAGGCGGTGGTCTTCAAGAACGACGTGCCGGCCGAGCAGTTCACTCGCGCGGATCACCTCGGCCAGGAGACCGCGCTCATCGTGCGGGGCCTGGTGAAGAAGGACGCGCGGAGCCCCATCGGCTACGAGCTCTCGGTGAAGCACCTGGAGGTCGTCTCCGAGGCGAAGGACTACCCCATCACCCCCAAGGAGCACGGGGTGGCGTACCTGATGGAGCACCGCCACCTGTGGCTCCGCTCCGCGCGGCAGAACGTCATCCTCCGGGTGCGGGCGACGGTGGTGAAGGCCATCCGGGACTACTTCGACGGGAACGGCTTCACGCTCGTCGATGCGCCGATCTTCACCCCCGCCGCGTGCGAGGGGACCAGCACGCTCTTCACCGTCCCCTACTTCGACCTGGGCAACGCCTACCTCACCCAGTCGGGTCAGCTGTACATGGAGGCCGCCGCCGCGGCGCTGGGAAAGGTCTACTGCTTCGGCCCCACCTTCCGCGCCGAGAAGAGCAAGACCCGCCGGCACCTCACCGAGTTCTGGATGGTGGAGCCCGAGGTCGCGTACATGACCCTGGAGGAGGACATGGTCCTCGCCGAGGGCCTGATCTCCTTCATCGTCGGGAAGGTCCTCGAGAAGCACGAGCAGGAGCTGGTCACGGTCCTGGAGCGGGACGTGAGCAAGCTGAAGAACGTGAAGGCGCCCTTCCCCCGCATCACCTACGAGGACGCCATCGAGCGGCTGAAGGCCGCGGGGCATCCCGCGAAGTTCGGCGACGACTTCGGCGGCGACGAGGAGACGGTGCTGGCCAGCCAGTTCGACCGGCCGGTCATCGTCCACCGCTACCCGGTGGAGCTGAAGGCCTTCTACTTCAAGCGCGACTCAGACCCGCGGCTGGCGCTGGGGATGGACGTGCTCGCCCCCGAGGGGTACGGGGAGATCGTCGGCGGTGGCCAGCGCGAGGACGACCTCGAGACGCTGGAGAAGCGCATCGCCGAGCATCATCTGCCTCGCGAGGCGTTCGGCTGGTACCTGGACCTCCGGAAGTACGGGACCGTGCCGCACGCCGGCTTCGGCCTCGGCGTGGAGCGCACGGTCGCCTGGGTCTGCGGCCTCCACCATGTCCGGGAGACGATTCCGTTCGCCCGGATGATGGAGCGGATCACACCCTAGGCAGTCAGGGCGATGTGTATTTCCCCGTCACGGGCACTCTCTCTTCCTTCTTGTGCCCGGCGCACTGGCTGGCGGTGCCCTTCAGCGTTCCGGCGTTCGCCTGGACGTCGAGGGCGCCGCAGCCAAACTTGAGCCCGCCCTTCTCCTGGGCGGCGTCCATCAGCGCCTGCCGTTCCTGGTTGATCTTGTCCATCTCGGGCTGCAGCGCGTTCATGCAAGAGGCCATCTGGGCCTGAGGGCCCTTGCTGCACGCCTGCACCTTCGCCATCTGCGCGTTGAACCGGGCGTCGAGGGCCTTCCAATCCTTGGATTGCATCAGGTCCATCATTCCCTGGCCCTCGGCCATGGTCTCTTCCTGCGGGACCCGACGGCTCAGGATGAGCTCGGGACCACTGCGGCTGACCTGGTAGGTGTAGCTGCCGAGCGCCTTGCCGGCGCGGCTCCACGCACCCTCGGCCGTGGTCTCCTGCATCCCGCAAGGGAACTTGACCTTCATCACCATCGTCTCCCCGCCCGCGACCTCGAAGGTGTAGGTGTGCTCGCATCCGATCTCCAGGCCGTTCACGCTCGTCTCGATGGTGGACACGGCCGAGATCGCCGCGATCGGGAGCAGCTGCGGAGGCGCCTCTCGCTTGGCCTTCAGCGTGGCCTGCCAACCGGTGGAAGTCTGCTGCTCCTCGACAACCTCGACGTCGTTGCTCCGGACCACCACCAGGCTTCCCGGGGGCAGCTTTCCCTTGAGCGCGAACTTCCCGGTCTGGCCGGGACAGAGCTGGAGGCACTGGCTCGCAGTGGCACCGGCGGCCGAGCCCACCCCCGAGAAGGTGACCTCCGGCGTCCCGTACTTCGTCCTGAGCGTGTTTGCGTCCAGGCCGAGCTGCTTTCGCTCTGCGGACTGCTTCACGTAGTAGTCGGACTGCCTCTTCTGCCAGTCGCCACCGGCGGCCGGGGCTGCGAGTACCAGGAGCACGACGAGCCGATTCATGGGACCCTCCCCTCGGCCATCGAGTCTCCCGGATTCGTGTCTCGGGCGTCCACGAAATCACGCCGGCCCAGGCCCGACGCCGCCCCGCACAGCACCGCGAGGAGCACCAGGTCCGCCGGCCGCTGGAGCGGGAAATCCACCGTGGCCCTGGCGGCGAGCGCGGCGAGGCCGCAAGCGACGCCGAGCCCCTCGAGGCTCCGGGCCCGGAGCGCTGCAGCGAACGCCGTCCCGAACAGCGTCAGCAGCGCGACGAGCCCGACGATCCCCGCGTCCAGGAGAGTCTCGAGCCAATCGTCGTGGAGATGGTCCTGGACTCCGGTGAACCTCGCCTCGGGGTGGGCGGCGACGCAGGCCGGGTCGACACCGCAGCGCGAGCGCCAGCGCTCCAGCTCCCAGGCGGGCCAGTGGCGCACGACCGTGCCCGGCCCCTGTCCCAGCCACGGCGCGTCGGCCACGTGCGGCGCGGCCGTGGAGACCAGGTACCAGCGCCCGCGGAGCACGCTGCCCGGGGAACGGCCGGCGAGGGGAAGCGCCGCGACCACCAGCGCTGCGCCCAGCGCGAGTGCCAGCCACCGGCGCTCTCGCCCGGAGCCCGGGAAGAGGACGGCCACCGCCGCCGCCGCGCCGAGCGCCAGCACCGTCGCGAAGGAGCGCAGGAGTCCCAGCGCGAGGACCTGGATCGCGACGGACAGGAGCGCAGGTCTCGTCCAGCCGCGTCGGGCCCTCAGCGCGGCGACGAGCGTGAGCGGAGCGGTGACGCCGAGCACCGAGGCGACGAAGTCGGGGTTCCCCAGCGTCCCGTAGAGCACCAGTCGCCGGCCCTCCGCCTCCGGGACGAACCGCGCGAACGGGTCCAGTCCGAGCGCCTGGAGGAGCACCACCGCCGCGGCGAGCCCGCCCGCGGCCCCCACGGCGCGCCAGGGGAGCGGCGGACCCAGGAGGGTCGCGGCGGCGACGAGGACAATGCCGCCGAGTGTCCACCCCGCGGTGGCACCGGGCGCGAACAGCCAGGACAGCAGTGCGGCGGCCAGGGTGGCGAGGGCCGCGAGGGCCACCGGACCTGGCTTGCGCGGCCGCCGGACGAGGACGCCGACGCACAGCGCGGCCGCGCCCGCGGAGGTGAGCACCCACTTCGGTCCGCTGAACGGGCTCGCGGCCCACGGCCAGACCACGAGCACGACCGCCACGAGGGTCGCCGCTACGATCGATCCGGGAGTGAGCCAGCGCAGGCGGCGCAGTGTGCCACGCGGGCACGCGCTCAGTCCGACTGGAGAGCGAGGATCTGCGGCTTCGCCAGCGGGAACTCCGCGAGGAGCCGCGCCGTGTCACCGAGCTCGAACCTCGAGAACTCGAATCCCGGCGCCACCGTGCAACCGCACAGCGTCCAGCGCGACCCGGGCGCGGGCATCGCGCCGAACCAGGTTCCGGCGAGGACGATGTGCTGGGGCTGCTCGGCCGAGAGGACGCTCACCCGTGCGGGCGCTCCGGACGCGAGCTCGATGACCTGAAGTGGATCCCCGTCGTGGAAGTGCCACAGCTCGTCGGCGTCGATCCGGTGGAGACGCGAGCGCTGCCCCGCCGCGAGGAGGTAGAGGATCGCGGTGGACACGCTCCGGCCCGTTCCCGGCAGGGTCGCGCTGGCCCGGTACGTCTCGCGGTACCAGCCGCCCTCCGGGTGGGGGATCAGCCCGAACCGCTGGATGAGGCGCTCCATCGGCCAGGCAGCGTAGCGACCCTGGGAGGGCACCGACACCGACCGACGCCCCGGGGGGGAGTTGACGCCCGGCACCCCTCCCCGTTATCGACGCCCTTCGTGAGACTTCTCGCCCCCAGCACCACCACGACCACCACCCGCGAGGCGGGTCGGAGCGTCGTGTGTGCGTCGGTGGCCTGAACCCCTCGAGCACGCCGTCCCCGTCCCGCCCCTGGTTCCGGCGGGGCGCCCGTGCTTCGAGGCCCTCCATCGTCCCGCCAGTCGCCACCTCGGGCCTCGTCACCGGAGTCCGACCATGCTGCACGACGATGATCACCGCGCCCTCGGCCACCGCCTGGGGCTGTTCCACTTCCAGGAGGAGGCCGCAGGGAGCGTCTTCTGGCACCCGCGCGGGCTCCAGCTTCTCCGCGCCCTCGAGGACCAGCTCCGGCGGATCGTCCGCCATCAGGGCTACCGCGAGGTCCGCAGCCCCCAGGTCCTCGCCCAGCCGGTCTGGGAAAGAAGCGGCCACTGGAGCGTCTTCCGCGAGGGGATGCTGGTGCTGGAGGGCGAGGCCCGGGCTCTGAAGCCGGTCAGCTGTCCCGGGCACATGGAGCTGGTGCGCCGCCTGGGGCCACCGTGGAGCGAGCTTCCGCTGCGCATCGCCGAGTTCGGCCTCGTCCACCGCGACGAGCCCTCCGGAGCGCTCCACGGCCTGTTCCGCCTGCGTCAGTTCTCGCAGGACGACGGGCACGTCTTCTGTCGCGAGGACCAGATCTCGGGCGAGCTGCTGCGGTTCGTCGGGAGCCTGCGGTCGCTGTACGCGGCGCTCGGCTTCGAGGACCTCGAGGTCGCCTTCTCCGGCCGTCCCTCGAATCGCCTCGGGGACGACGCCGTCTGGGACCGGGCTGAGGCCTTGCTCGCCGACGCGGCGCGAGCCGCAGGTCTCGCCTGGAGCCATCAGCCGGGAGAGGGCGCGTTCTACGGGCCGAAGCTGGAGTTCGCGCTCCGCGACCGCCTGGGACGCGCCTGGCAGTGCGGGACGATCCAGGTGGACCTGGTCCTGCCCGCGCGGTTCGAGCTCGGCTTCCTCGATGGCGCAGGCGGCCGGCACCGTCCGGTCGTCCTTCACCGCGCCCTGGTCGGAAGTCTCGAGCGCTTCCTGGGCATCCTCCTGGAGCATCACCGAGGTCGTCTCCCCGCCTGGCTCGCCCCCGAGCAGGTCGTGGTGGCGAGCGTCGAGGGAGGCGCAGCTCACGCCCGGAATGCGCTCCGGGCGCTGGAGGAAGCCGGAGTGCGCGCCCGGCTCGACGACCGGGACGCCGCGCTGTCGAGGAAGGTGGCCGATGCACACCGGCTCGCCGTTCCATACCTGGTCGCGGCCGGTCCGCGCGACGAGGCGAAGGGTTCCGTCCGGTTGCGAGAGGCGAGCGGGCTGCACCGCGATCTTCCGATCGGCTCGCTCGGCGCCGAGCTGTCACAGCTCTGCGCGCCCCCCGCTCCGGGGTGACAGCCCGGACAGCGGCGTCCCCGCCCGCCGAGCCCAACCGGCGCGAGCGGCGGGGACGCCCCGTCGTGCGGAGACCGGCTCACAGCGCGGCCAGGAAGGCGAGGAGGTCCGCCTTCTCGCGGTCGGTCAGGCCCATCTGGAATCGCGCATCGTAGAAGGCGATGACGTCCTCCAGCCGCTCCGCCGAGCCGTTGTGGAAGTAGGGCGGGCGCGCCGCGAGGCCCCTCAGCGTCGGCCCCTTGAAGCGACCGATGTCCTTCCACCGGCCGGTGATGAGCGCGCGGCCCGGATCAGTCGTCTTCTCGAGCGCGCCGGTGGCGAGGTTGCGCAGCGTGTAGACCGGCAGCCCGGCGACGTCGAGGCCACCGACCGGCTGGACCGCATCGACGCCGATGCGGAGCGGCGCCGGCACCGAGTGGTTCCCCGCGTTCGGCGTGTCGTGACAGGTGGTGCAGGTCCCGGGAATCGAGGCGACCGCGAGGTCGTCGTTCAGGCCCGACACCCCGACGATGGCCAGGGGCCGGTGGTTGAAGATCTCCTGGCCCCGCGCGATCGCTGCCCGGGCCTCACGCACCGGATCGCCGGCGGCGGCCGATGCGCTCCATGCGTCGTAGAGGGTGAACACCGTCGGATCGAAGGGGCGGCCGGTGTGATCCGCGCCGAGCGGGTCGTTGATTCCCCAGTAGAACTCCTCGCTCACCAGCGGCTCGGGCCCGCCTCGAGCCTCCGCGGCGGCCAGCAGTCCAGCGCGCTGGTCCAAGACCTGCGTGGTGTAGAGCCCCAGCTCGTAGCCGACGATGGCCTCCTGCTCTGCCTGCGTCGGCGCGCGCGCAGCCTGGGCGTGCCCGGTGGTCGCGTCGGCGCTCTGGTGCGCGAGGTCGAAGTGCAGGGAGGCGAAGCCGTTCGGCGACGAGGCGTCCCGGAAGGTCTCGCGTCCATCCCACATCACCGTGCTCAGAAAGCGGAGGTTGGTCGAGGGCAACGGACGCCGGAACAGCGACAGCTCCTTCGCGCTGGCGAATCCGTACGGATCCTCGACGCCCACCAGCTCGAACTCGGCGTTCGACGGGATTCCGATGCCCACGCGAATGAGACCCCGGTCGAGCAGGAGTCCGAAGGCGGCGCGGCGGGCGGCCACGCTGGACACGTCCGCGAGCGGAGAGGTGGCCCCGTCGACCAACCGGAACAGCGGGTCGAGCCCGTCGGTCCGGGCAAAGCGCGCCTGGACCACCGCCGGGGTGATGGTCATCCCGCCCTCCGGCACGTGGCAGGTGCTGCAGGAGCGGCCGTTCTGCCCGAGCGAGTGAAAGAACGGGTTCTCCGGATCGTTCAGCGGCGTTCCGTTCGCCGTCATCGTCCGGGAGGCGCCGAACCGGTTCCGCACCAGCCTCGGCAGCGGCCCGCGGCGGCTCCCGGCAGCGTCCTGGGACTGCACGGCGCTCGACGCGCCGCTGCCACCCTGCTCCACCTCTCCACATCCCACGGCTCCGAGGACCAGGCTCATCGCCAAGGCCCGGGCCTTCCCGCCTCGCGTCACCATCCCGCCACTCCCGGCAGCGGCGCGTCGATTCGCGCCACGCGGAGGCACTGCATCGGGCGGTCCGGGGCACGCAGCCAGCGCGCAAGCACAGTTGGCCTCCACGGACGTGGCGCGCGGCGCGACAGCGCGTGGGGTTTGCGTTGCGTGGGAAGCAGCGATCCGATGAAGTCGGGAGTTGCTCGCGGTGTCAGGCGAGCGTGGCGGATTGCTGCGCACATTCCCCGCGGGACGATCGAGAGTTCGGATCTGCATGTTCACTGCCGAGGACATCGCCGCCATCCCGCTGTTCTCCGGCCTTCCCAGCTCGGACCACGAGCGAGTCGCGCAGTCGGCCGCGGACGTCCACCTGCGCCCCGGCGAGTACGCGGTGCACGAGGGCGAGGAGCGGGCGCTCTTCGCGGTGATCTCCGGGAAGATCGAGGTCACCAAGCGGATGGAGGGCGCGGAGAAGTCGATCGGCTGGCGGCTCCCTGGCACCATCTTCGGCGAGGTGCCCATCACGCTCGGGGCGTCGTTCCCCGGGAGCTTCCGCGCCTCGGAGGCCACGCGGGTCCTCCGGATCGACGCACGGCAGTACTACGTGATCGCCGCGGCGGCGCCCGGCGTCGCGGTCGCGGTGGGGGCGCTCGCCCGCGAGAGGCTCGGCGGGCTGCAGGGCCTTGCCGCGAAGGCGCCCATCCCCCAGGTCACGGTCGTCGGCCACCGGTGGGACCCGGCCTGCCACGACCTGCGGCGGTTCATGGCTCGCAACCAGGTGGTGTTCGACTGGCTCACCCCGGACTCCACCGAGCTCTCCGCGCGCTGGCCGGGGTGGACACCGGAGGAGCACGGGCCGGCCCTCGGCTTCCCCGACGGGACGCTCGTCGTCCGCCCTCCCCTCCGTGACGTGGCGAACCGGCTGGGCCTCCAGACCGCGGCGCGCTCGACCGAGTACGACACCATCATCGTCGGCGGCGGTCCCGCCGGCCTGGCCGCGGCGGTGTACGGCGCCTCGGAGGGGCTCCGGACGCTGGTGGTGGAACGGGAGGCTCCCGGCGGGCAGGCCGGAACCTCGTCCCGCATCGAGAACTACCTCGGTTTCCCCAACGGCGTGTCGGGCGACGAGCTCGCGGTCCGCGCGCTCGACCAGGCCAAGCGCCTGGGGGCGGAGATCCTCGTGACCCGGAAGATCCTCCGCGTCGATCCCCGGACCCGCCAGGTGATGCTCGACGGGGACGACGTGCTGCGCGCTCGAACCATCATCCTCGCCACCGGTGTGAGCTGGCGGCGGCTGGCCATCGAGGGAATCGACCGGCTGATCGGCAAGGGCGTCTACTACGGCGCGGCCCGGAGCGAGGCCAGCAGCACCCAGGGGCTGGACGTCGTCCTCATCGGCGCCGGGAACTCCGCCGGACAGGCGGCGCTCCACATCGCCGGGCATGCCCGGAGCGTCACGCTCGTCGTCCGCGGGGACTCGCTGGAGAAGACCATGTCCCGCTACCTCGTCGACCAGGTGCGTGCCCACCCCGGCGTCCGCGTCGCGCTCCAGGCCGAGGTCCGGGGAGTCCACGGGGACGATCACCTCTCGGAGATCGACCTCCTGGATCGCGCCTCGGGAACCGTGCAACGGCGCGGGTGCGGCGGCCTGTTCATCTTCATCGGGGCCGACGCCGAGACCGACTGGCTCCCTGCCGACATCGCACGCGACGCACACGGGTACGTGCTCACCGGGGCCGACGTGACGAAGGGCGGCCACTGGCCTGGCAGCCGGGACCCCTACCTCCTCGAGACCAGCGTCCCGGGGATCTTCGCCTGCGGCGACGTTCGTTTCAGCCCGGTGAAGCGCGTGGCGTCCGCGGTCGGCGAGGGCAGCATGGCCATCGCCTTCGTCCACCAGTATCTGCACAACGAGATCGACTCGCTCAGGCCGGAGCCGAGAGCAGCGACGCCGCCGCGCGGCTGACGTCCTCGGGGCCCACCGGCTTGGAGAGGAACGCGCTGGCCCCGGCACCGAGTGCCCGGGCCCGCTCGGCCTCGGTCCGGTCGGTGGTCACCACCAGGATGGGCACCTGCGCACGGCGGGAGCCGGAGCGGATGTGGTGGATGAGCTTCAGCCCGTCGAGCCGCGGCATGTGGACGTCGGTCACCACCAGGTCGTACTCGCCGGAGACGAACCGCTTCAGCGCCTCGGCCCCGTCCGCCGCCTCGTCGCAGGTGCCCGAGCCGAGGGAGGTCATCGCCGCCACGAGCACCTGCCGCGCGGCGCGCGAGTCGTCGACCACCAGGACGCGGAATCCTCTCATCGGGATCGGGACAGCAGTTTACAGCCCGGGGCGCCGTGGCGCAGCGCGTTCTGCGAGCAATTCATGGAGATCGAGGAGCCGGCACTCGTCCGCGGTGATCGCGAGCACGCCCCGGACCGAGGCGCCCGGCCGGATCTCCGCCGGGGTGTAGCGCCGCACGCCCGCCATCCCGTCCACCCGCAGGCCCACCCGCCGCCGACCGATCCGGGCAAGGATCACCTTCGGCTTGGCCGTCCGCGGCGGCGTTCCGGCGGGGAGCAGCCGACGCAGGTCGACGATCGGCACGGCCGTGCCATGCACGTGCACGACGCCCTCGACGTGCGCCGGCGCCTCGGCGACCGGCAGCGGAACGACGCGGGGGAGGATCTCGTCCACCCGCGCCACGTCGATGCCGTAGACCACGGCGCCCACCCAGAAGGCGCAGACGTCGACCGCCTGGGGCTCGGCGCTCACCGGAGCAGCCACTCCGGATCCACCACGGTGCACGTTCCCTCGAGGGTGGGGAGAATGCCCACCACGCCGCCGGTGGGCCCGCTCCGGGGGCGTTCCAGCGCACCGGGCCGGACGCGCTGCACGCCGCGCACCCGATCCACCCAGAGCCCCGCCGGACCGAGCGCGGTGCGGACCACGAGGATGCGGGCCGGTCTCGGAGGCGGCGGGCAGTCCGGGCCGGCACAGGGCGGGGCGTTCTTCGGCAGTCCCAGACGCAGCGAGGGGTCGTAGACCGGGGTGATGGTCCCGCGGAGGTTGAGCACGCCGAGGAGCGGAGGGCGCGCCCGCGGAATCTCGGTGAGCTTCCGCGCGCGGAGGATCTCGGTCACCGTGCCCAGCGCCACCCCGTACTCGACGGCTCCGAGACCGAAGGTGAGGAGCTGCAGCTCGTCCACGCCCTCCGGGCGGTCCGCCTCCACGCTCGGGGCCGGAAGCTCGCCGAGGCCGCCGGCCTCCTCGTCCGCCCGGTAACGAAAGCGCGCCAGGAGCGCCTCGAGGCTCAGGGGCTCCTGGCTCATCCCTGCGCCACCAGCAGCGGCGGCCCGCGCAGCACCTCGTCGAGCAGCACACCCACGTCCAGCACCAGCACGGTGTGGTGGTGACCGACCTCCGCCGCCCCGGAGATGCCGGGCACCAGGCCCAGCCGCGGCCCGAGCGCCTGGGTCACGAGGTCTCGCTGGCCGTGCAGCGCGTCGACGATCAGCCCCAGCCGGCGCTCGGCCACGCCCACCACCACCAGGTACACACCACCCTCGGCACGGCGGGGAAGGCCGAAGGTCTCCGCCAGCGACACCACCGGGATGCTGCGGCCCCGCACCCGCACCATCCCCCGTCCATCGGCGGTCGTTCCGCTCTGTCCGTCGTGCGCCAGGACGTCGAGCACGCTGCTCAGCGGCACCGCGTAGACGCGCCCGCTCACGCCCACCAGCAGCCCGCGCACCGTCGCCAGGGTCACCGGGAGCGTGATCCGGAAGGTGGCGCCGTCCCCTGCCCGGCTCTCGACGTCGATGACGCCCGACAGGCCCGCGATGTTGGTCTTCACCACGTCCAGCCCCACCCCGCGACCGGACATCGCGCTCACCGACGACGCCGTGGAGAAGCCCGGGCTGAAGAGAACGGCCTGGAGCTCGCGCTCGCCGGTCGCGCGCGCACGCTCCTCGTCGAGCAGGCCCCGCTGGATCGCGACCTCGCGCACGCGTGCCCAGTCCACACCGCCGCCGTCGTCTGTCAGCGCGAGCACCACCCGCGCGCCCAGCTGCTCGGCGGAGAGGAGGATGCGGCCGGTCCGCGGCTTGCCCCGGCCCTCGCGGAGGCCGGCGGGCTCGATGCCGTGGTCGATCGCGTTGCGGACCAGATGCACCAGCGGATCGCTCAGCTCCTCCACCAGCCGCTTGTCGATCTGCACCTCCGCTCCGGAGGTCTCGAGCACCACCTCCTTGCCGGCCTCGCGAGCCATCCGCCGAACCAGCCGCTGCATCCGGTCGAACAGCGGGCGCAGCGGCACCATCCGGGCCTGGAGCAGCCGGTCCTGCAGGATGTCCAGACGCCGCACCAGGCGCCGCTGCTCGCGCAGCAGCTCCACCGTCCAGGCCCGCGGGGACAGCTCGCGCGCATCGGAGAGCCCACGGATGGCCTCGCCGATGAGCCGGAGCTCGCCCACGTCGTCCATCAGCGCGTCCAGCCGGGCGATGTCCACCCGCAGCGTCCGCGCGGCGCCCGCGGGCCCTGTGCCGTCGAGCGCCGACCGTGGGCCCTCCCCCTCCGGATCCGGCCGCCGCTCCTTCCTCACCGGCACCGGCCTGAGCTCCACCGACACGCCGCCGAAGACCGCCCGGAGCGCCGGCTCTCCCGCACCCGACCCGAGGAGCAGGAGGAAGGAGAGGACGTCGAGCCGGTCCGCCGCCGCCCCGGGGAGCGTCGACACCAGCTCGCCCACCCCGCGCAGCCGCGCCTTGAGCTGCTCCAGCTCGCGGTCGAACGTCTCCAGCGGGTACTCCACCCGCGCTGCCCAGACCAGCTCGCCACGCCGGAGCGTCTCGCGCAGCCGGTGCTCCTCGAACTCGGTGAGGACGCGGCGCATCTCCGGCGTCAGCTCCAGCCGGTCCAGCGGGTCCTCGCCCATCCGCTCCGGCCCCTCCTCCACCGAGGAGAGCCTGGCGGCGAGGCTCCGCGCCTCGTCCACCGCCGCCGAGGGCTCCTCGGCCAGGCGCTGGAACAGCTCCACCGCCTCGAGGAGGAGATCCAGGCGGCCGGGGGTGACCCGCGCCTTCCCCAGCCGGATCCGGTCCAGCAGGTCCTCCGCCGCGTGTGCCAGCTCCGCCATCCGCGTCTGGCCGAAGGTGGCGGCGAGCCCCTTGAGCGAGTGCGCCTGGCGGAAGACGGAGTTCAGGACCTCCGGGTCCGGGTCGGCGGCGGTCTTCTCCAGCAACAGGAGATTCCGGCCCAGCGCCTCCGCGGTCTCCACGGCCTCGGAGGAGAACTCCGTCGGAGGCCGGTCGCGGTGGGGGCTCACGCGAGGTTCAGGTACCGCCGGACCAGCGCGGTCAGGTGATCTGGCTGAAGCGGCTTGATGAGGAACTCCGCGGCGCCGAGCTGGATGCCGCGCTCGCGGTCGTGCTGTCGGGCCTCGCCGGTGACGATGAGCAGAGGCGTTTCACGGTAGTTCGGGTTCATCTTCACGAAGTTGATGAGCTCGAGCCCGTTGATGTCCGGCATGTTGATGTCGGTGATGATCAGGTCGAAGCGGTACCGGGGCAGCAGCTTGAGCGCGTCGAAGCCGCTGCTCGCACAGACCACCTCCGTGCCCTCGATCTGCGAGAGGGTCGAGGCGATGAACTCCCGCGACGCAGTCGAGTCCTCGACGATGAGAACCTTGTACCCCATTCCCCGGCCGAATTTCCGAGCCTAGCAGGTCCGGCTCGCGCGGGAACTCACCGCGTGGCTCGCACCGGTCCATCTGCCAGGAGTGTGACGCGAGTCCCCCGGAACGCCGGGGCGAAGGCCTCGTCGAAGGCCGACGTTCGCTCCTGGGCGGCCATCGCACCGCGCCCGGGAAGCTCCAGGGCGACGCTGTCGACCCGTGCACGGTTGAGGACGTCCGCCGCCTGGGACAGCGCCGTCCGCAGCACGCCCGGGTGCAGCGCCTCCCCACCCGGACCGAGCCCGAGGACCACCAGCCGGGGCGCACCGATGCGCCCGTTGGAGGGGAGGAGCAGCGACTCCCCGCGCGTGCCCTTGAAGAACCCGTCGACCAGCAGGCGCGAGAGCTGACCGCAGAGCCGCCAGTCCACGAACCCCGCGGCCCCACCGAGCGGCCGCTCGTCCTCGCTCACGAAGAGGCACACCGTGTCCACCGGGAGTGGATCGAGCGCGTCCAGCGTGAGGAGCACGCTGCTGACCGCGGCGCTCATCGCTGCTGCTCCACGTCGAGGGCGATCCGATCCAGCAGGCCGTTGACGAAGGCGCTCGAGGCCTCCGTGCCGAAGGCCTTGCCCAGCTCCACCGCCTCATTGAGGGTCACCTTCTTCGGGATGTCCGGCCGCCACTTCAGCTCGAACACCGCCAGGCGGAGCACGTTGCGATCGACCCGGGCCATCCGGTCCAGGCGCCAGTTATGGCTGTGTTGCTCGATGAGCCCGTCGATCTCGTCGCGGTGGTCGACCACGCCCTGCACCAGCTCCAGCGCGAACCGCTGCGCCTCGGGATCCGGAGGACCCTCGGGCTCGGCGTTCCAGGCCGTCTCGAGGGCGTCCTCGGGACGGAGCGCGCTCATCTCCATCTGGTAAAGGGCCTGGAGCGCACGCTCCCGTCCGATGCGGCGAGCCCCCATCAGCGCTTCTTTCCGACCTCCGCCATCCGGGCGTACAGGTTCACCATCTCCAGGCACGCCATGGCCGCATCTGCGCCCTTGTTGCCAGCTTTCACCCCGGCGCGGTCCACGGCCTGCTCCACCGTGTCGCAGGTCAGCACGCCGAAGCTCACCGGGCACGGCGCGCTGAGGGCGATCTGGCCGATGCCCTTGCTCACCTCGCCGGCGACGTACTCGAAGTGCGGCGTGCCCCCGCGGATGACGCAGCCCAGGGCCACCACGCCCGCATACTGGCCGCTCTCGGTCACCCGGCGCACCAGCCCCGGCAGCTCGAAGGTGCCCGGCACCCGGAACACGTCGATGTCCCCGTCCGCCACCCCGTGCCGGACGAGGGCGTCCTGCGCGCCGCGGAGCAGCTGCTCGGTGATGAAGCCGTTGAACCGCGACACGCAGAGCGCGAAGCGCCCCTGCGGTGGTGTGAGGAAGCCTTCGATCACCCGTGCCATGTCCGCTTGTGCCTGCTGAGGGGAATCTGCTCCACGACCTCGAGAGTGTAGCTCTCCAGGCCTACGATCTTCTTGGGATTGTTGGTCAGCAGGCGGAGTCGCCGGAGCCCCAGGTCCTTGAGGATCTGCGCCCCCACGCCAAACTCGCGGAGCCGGCTGCGGTCCGCGCCCGGCCCGGCCTCCTCGGCGTCGGCCCGGGTGCAGACGAGCGCCGACGCGGGCCGCACCGCCTTGTGGAGGTAGACCAGGACCCCGCGTCCCTCGTCGGCGATGGCCTTGAAGGCCTGCTCCAGCTGGCTTCCGCAGTCGCAACCGGCGGTTCCCAGGAGGTCGGCCACCGGGCAGGCCCGGTGCACGCGGGTGAGCACGGGCACCGGCCCGGTGATGTCCCCCTTCACCATCGCCACGTGGACGTCGGAGTCGACGTCGCTCTGGTAGGCGTGGGCCGTCCAGGTGCCCTGGTGGGGGCGGCGGAGCTCGTCGGTGGCCACCCGCTTCACCAGCCGGTCCTTCTGCAGCCGGTAACGGATGAGGTCGGCGACGCTGAGCAGGGTGAGCCCGTGCTTCCGCCCGAAGCGTTGCAGCTCGGGACGGCGGGCCATGGTGCCGTCCGCGTTCATCACCTCGCAGATGACTCCCGCGGGGAAGAGGCCCGCGAGTCGCGCCAGGTCCACCGAGCCCTCGGTCTGCCCGGTTCGGACCAGCACTCCGCCCTCGCGCGCGCGGAGGGGGAAGACGTGCCCGGGCCGCACCAGGTCACCGGGTTTCGCCTTGGGAGCGACGGCGGCGAGGATGGTGCGGGCGCGGTCCGCGGCGGAGATTCCGGTGGTGACGCCGCGGGCCGCCTCGATGGAAACGGTGAAGGCGGTGCCGAAGGGCGAGGTGTTGTCCTGCACCATCAGCGGCAGCGCGAGCTGGCGGATCCGGTCCTCGGTGAGCGACAGACAGACGAGCCCGCGGCCGTAGGTGGCCATGAAGTTGATCGCCGCCGGCGTCACCTTCTCCGCGGCCATCACGAGGTCTCCCTCGTTCTCGCGGTCCTCGTCGTCGGTGAGGATGACCATCCGACCCCTGCGGATCTCGGAGATGGCCCGCTCGACCAGGGCGATGCTGCCGACCTCTTCCAGGCGACGTGCCATCAGTCGAATTCGAACCCGGCACTGCGGAGCATGTCCACCGTCAAGCCACCAGAGCCGGCCGAACCCGCGGAGCCAGCGGAACCGGCCGGGCGCGGGGCGTGCGCGGCGTGGAGGCGGGCAACGTACTTGCCGATGACGTCCGCTTCCACGTTGTAGCGTTCACCGACCGCCCGGTCGGCGAGCGTGGTCCGGGTCTGGGTCTCGGGGATGAGCTGCACCGAGAACCGGTCCTGCCCCACGGTGTTGACGGTGAGGCTGACCCCGTCGAGCGTGACCGACCCCTTCTCGATGAAGAGCGGGGCCAGCTCCGGGATGAGCCCGACCTCGAGCACGAGCGAGCCACCCTCGCGTCCCCGGCTCAGCAGCGGCAGCACGCCGTCGACGTGGCCGAGGACGAGGTGCCCGCCGAGCCGGTCCGAGAGCCGGAGGGCGCGCTCGAGGTTCACCCGGGAGCCGCTCCGGAGCTCGCCCAGGGTGGTGCGCCGCAGCGTCTCGGGAGCGGCGTCGACCCGGAACCGGTCGGCGTCCCGCTCGACGACGGTCAGGCAGGCCCCGGACACGGCGATCGACTCTCCGGGCGCGAACTCGCTCGCCCCGAGGGCGGTGCGGATCCAGAGGGTCGTCATGGGGCCGGGGAGGACACGCTCCACGGTGCCCACGTCCTGCACCAGGCCGGTGAACATGGTCCGCCGTGGCTTATAAGGCCCTCCGGGCAAACCCGCCAATGACCGAGACCACCCCCGAGACCCTCCTCGCCGACACCCGCGCAGCCCTGGCCACCGCCCGCTCCGAGCTGGAGACCCTGCTCTCGGTCGAGGGGCCTCGCACCGAGGCCGACACGCTGGGCCCCTACCACCGGCTGCAGCTCGCGCTGTCGAACGCCGGCCACCGGGCCGGACTGATGTCGGAGGTGCATCCGGACAAGCCGCTGCGCGAGGCGGCGGAGGCGTCGGTGCAGGAGATCAGCGCCTACGCGACCGAGCTGTCGCTGCACCGCGGCCTGTACGACGCGCTCGCGTCGGTTCCGCCGGAGACGCTCGGGCCGGACACGCGGCGGTTCCTCGAGCACACGCTCCGCGACTTCCGCCGGTCCGGCGTGGACAAGGACGAGCCAACGCGCGCCCGGTTGAAGGAGCTCGCGGACAGGGCGGTACGGCTGGGACAGGACTTCGACCGCGCGATCCGCGAGGACGTTCGCGGCGTGTCGCTCCGTCCGGAGCAGCTCGCCGGGCTTCCCGAGGACTACCGCGCGGCGCACCGACCGGGCGCGGACGGAAAGGTGCGGATCACCACCGACTACCCGGACCTGCTTCCGTTCCGGACCTACGCGCACGACGGCGAGGCGCGACGACAGCTCTACCTCGAGAACACCTCGCGCGCCTACCCGGGGAACGAGAAGGTGCTCCGGGAGATCCTCGAGGTGCGGGCCGAGCAGGCGCAGCTCCTCGGCGCGGCGTCGTGGGCGGACTACGTGACCGAGGACAAGATGTCGAAGGCGGCGAAGGTCGTCGCCGAGTTCCTCGCGCGAGTGGCCGAGGTCAGCGAGGGTCCCGCGCGGCGCGACGTGGACCGGCTGCTCCGTCGAAAGCAGAAGGACGTCCCCTCCGCCACCCGGGTCGAGGACTGGGAGAAGGCCTACTACGAGGAGCGGGTGAAGCAGGAGGAGCTGGGCTTCGACTCGCAGTCGGTCCGTCCCTACTTCGAGTTCAACCGGGTACGGGACGGGCTGCTGACCATCACCGCGCGGCTCTTCGGCATCCGCTACGTGCCGATCGAGGACCCGGCGGCGTGGCACCCGAAGGTCGAGTCCTACGACGTGTTCCGCGGCGAGGAGAGACTCGGGCGCATTCACCTCGACCTCCACCCGCGTCCCGACAAGTACAAGCACGCGGCGCAGTTCCCCATCGTGAGCGGGGTGAAGGACGTGCAGCTTCCGGAGGGCGTGCTGGTGTGCAACTTCGCCGACCCGGAGGTGCACAGTCCGGCGCTGCTCGACCATGACGACGTGGTGACGCTCTTCCACGAGTTCGGGCACCTGATGCACCACGTGCTCGGCGGGCGGCAGCGCTGGCTCGGGTTCTCGGGGGTGGCGACGGAATGGGACTTCGTCGAGGCTCCGAGCCAGATGCTCGAGGAGTGGGCGTGGGATCCGGAGACGCTGAAGCTCTTCGCCCGGCACATCGAGACGAACGAGCCGATCCCGGCGGAGCTGGTGAACCGGATGCGCGAGGCGAACGAGTTCGGGAAGGGCGCGCACACCCGGCATCAGGTCTTCTACGCCCAGCTGTCGCTGGCGCTGCACAGCCGGCCGCCGGCGGACGTCGACATCACCCGGACGATGATGGAGCTGCAGAAGAGGTACAGCCCGTTCCCCTACGTGGAGGGGACGCACTTCTTCGCGAGCTTCGGACACCTCAACGGGTACTCTGCGATGTACTACACGTACCTGTGGTCCCTGGTGATCGCGAAGGACCTACTGGGCGAGTTCCAGCGCCACGGCCTGCTCGACGACGCGACGGCGAGCCGATACCGCGACACGGTCCTGGTCCCCGGCGGGAGCAGGGATGCGGCGGATCTGGTGAAGGACTTCCTCGGCCGGCCCTACGGATTCGAGGCGTTCCAGCACTGGCTGGAGAAGACGTGACGCACCACGGCGTGGTCCGCTCGTCGTTGCCGGTTCGAGCGGACTGGCCAGGGACCCCGCGGGTCGAGCAGCATTGCGGTCGAGCGCATGAAGGTCTCCCTCCGCCCGGCCGTCGATGCCGATTTCGAGGCGTGCCGGCGCACGTACTTCGCCGAGACGGCGTGGATCAACGAGCGCCTGCAGCTGAAGCGTGAAGACCAGGAGACGGCGTTCCGGAACCTGTGGAAGCCCAGCCAGGTCTGCGTCATCCAGGCGGACGGCGTGGACGTCGGATGGCTCCAGACCGTCGTGAGCAAGGACGAGGAGTTTCTCGGACAGATCTTCGTCGATGCTCCGTTCCAGAGGAAGGGGATCGGAACGGAGGTCCTGCAGCGGATCGTCGAGGAGGCGTCACGGCTGAAGTTGCCGATCCGCCTCGCCGTCGTGAAGTTCAACCCGAGCCGGCGGCTGTACGAGCGCCTCGGGTTCCGGGTGACGCACGAGGATGAGCGGAAGGTCTACATGACCCGGGAGCCCGATCGGCAACACTGACTCCTGGTCGGGTCACCGCCTCACAACGATCTCGGATCCAGGTCGCCTTGCCCGCGGATCCAGCGAATCGCCCATCGAGCTTCCTGCCCGACGGTCCACATCCCCGGGATTCCGGCATCATCGCTCGTCATCGACTCGAGCTTCGGGATGACCCATTCGTTCCACGGAGAGGCGAGGGCAAAGATGCTCCAGAATCGCACCTCTGGCTCGGGAGCCTCCAGGCCACGCACGAACGCCACACGCGCGAGGGCATCCCGGCGACGCATCTTCCCCGCGGGCACCCGCCGGCCGACTCGAGGCCCGAGCGCCTCGGCAGCTTGACCCCGGATGCCGGGGTCCTCCCGCGGGTCTTCGAAGATCTTCAGCAACCGATTGAAGTCTTCGGGCCTGAGGTCCCTCGCCCAGGCGAATCCGTAGACCGCGGCTCGCCGGGTCGCTGGCGGCACGCCCGAGCCGAGCGCCGCGCGCAGGACTCTTCTTCCTTCTCGGGACCTGCTCAGGGCATCAGCCGCCCACTCGGGTGAGAGCTGGGCGTTCTCGCCGTGGAGAGCCTGACGGAGCCGCTCGATCTCGTCCTTCGAGCGGAGTCGCCGGAAGCGAGGGTCGAGCGGGGTCGGGAGCTCGCCCGGAACACCAGGTGCCCTCTCAGCGCGCCTCGGCACGCACGTCGATCCGGTTGTCGTAGAACGTGCTGCCGCCTCCGGTGTCCGCGATCCGCTGGGAGGTCAGCCCATTCACGTTCCGCGCGTTGCCTTGCTGGAGCGAGTGGACGCCCTCGGCGACCGCAATCCCGGACGGGACCGCGTCCGTCACCTCGAGCACGAACGACACCTCGCCCAGCGCGTTGAACCCGGTGACGCGTTGCCCGTCCGCCAGCCCTCGAGCGGCCGCGTCGGCCGGTGAGAGCCGCAGCGTCTGCGGGCCCAGCTTCTTCGACAGCTCCGCGCGCTCGGTGAACGAGGAGTTCAGCCGGAAGAGCGCCGGAGCGGTCTGGAGGCGCAGCGGGAGCGCGTCCCCGTCGAGGTCCGAGTGCGTCGGGCGGAACCGCGGAAGCGGCTCGGGGAGACGGTCGTTCCGGATCTCGATCTTCCCCGAAGGGGTGAGCCACTTGCCCCGCGGAACGTTCAGTCGCACCGCGTGACCCGCGTTCAGCGCGTCGAGATCCACGCCGTCCAGCCACGACGTGCGCCTGGAGAGGATCAGGTCGATGTGCTCGTCGGCCGAGAGCTGGAACACGTCGTCGGTCAGCCCCAGCGCCTTCGCCAGCGCCTGGATCGTCTCCCAGTTGGACCTCGACTCGCCCAGCGGCGGGATCACCGGGCGCACCCGCTGCGCGTAGAAGTGGCCGTAGGCGCGGTAGAGGTCGGCAGTCTCGAGCATCGTCGGCGCAGGCAGCACCACGTCGGCGTGGAGCGCGGTGTCGGTCATGAACCGCTCGTGGACCACGGTGAACAGGTCCTCGCGGCAGAGCCCCTTCAGCACCGCGTTCTGGTCCGGGCACACCGCCGCCGGATTCGAGCTCGCCACGAACAGCGCCATCACGCGGGGGCCGTCGAGCTCGTTCAGCGCGTGCCCGAGCTGGTTCATGTTGACGATGCGGGTCCGCCCGGGGAGCAGGTCCGCCCGCACGAAGGTGCGCTGGTCGAACGCGCCGCCGCTGTTGGTGCTCGACAGGAATCCGCCGCCCTTCTTGGCCCACGCCCCCACCGCCGTCGGCAGGCAGATCATCGCCCGGGTGTTGAGCCCGCCGTTTCCGTAGCGCGAGGGAGCACCTCCGAGACGGATGAACGGAGCGCGCGCCGTGCCGTACTCCCGGGCCAGGAAGACCACGTCCTCGACCGACAGTCCGGTGAGCGCCGCGGTCCGCTCCGGCGGGTGCTCGGGCAGCACCTGCCGCTCGAGCTCCTCCCACCCCACCGCCTCGCGGGCGAGGTACGCCCGGTCCACGAGGTTCTCCCGGACGAGGACGTGCAGCATCCCGAGCGCCAGCGCTCCATCCGAGCCAGGGCGGACCAGGAAGACCCGATCGGCGTATGCCGCGCTCGCCTGGCGATGCGTGTCGACGAGGAACACCCGGCCCCCGGACCTCCGCACCGCCTTCACCTGGGTGAGGAAGTGAATGTTGGTCGCGAGGGCGTTGATGCCCCAGAGGAACAGCAGATCGCTGTGGACCGCGTCCTCCGGATCCGAGCCGGGGCTCTTGCCCATCACCTGCTCCCAGCCGGCGTTCTGCGCCGAGGTGCAGATGGTGCGGTCGAGGAGCGTGGCCCCGAGCCGGTGCATCAGCGGCTCCTGCGCGTTCCGCTGGATGAGCCCCATCGTCCCCGCGTAGGTGACGGGGAGCAGGCACTCGCGGCCGTGCTTCGCGATCAGCGACTGCCAGCGATCGGCGACGAGCCCCACCGCCTCGTCCCACGACGCGCGCCGGAACGCGCCCTGCCCCTTCGGCCCGGTCCGGATGAGCGGATGGAGCAGGCGCCCCGGAGCGTGGACCGTCCGCTCGAAGCCGTTCACCTTGGGGCAGAGGGTGCCGCGGGTGTAGTCGTGCTCGGGGTCTCCGCGAACCGACAGGACGGAACGCCCGTCCGTCTCGACGACCAATCCGCAGGCGTCGGGGCAGTCGAACGGGCACGTGGAACGATGGGCGTGGCGCATCGCGGCCATCGAAGTGTGCCCGACGTGGTCAGCGGCTGCCACTCACAGCGGCCCGGGCCAGTGGGGGGTACACCGCCGCACGGGGCGGCCGGACATCGGCACCAGAGGCGCACGCGGAGACTTCACCCGAACCGTGGCGGGTCTCTCTCCACCGAGGTCGCGCGAGCGGACGCTCGCATCGCGCGCCGGTGCAGCCGTTCATCGTCGTCCGCCAGCGTGAGCCGCGCGTCAGTACGCCGAGACCACGAACTGCGTCTGCTTGACGATGGAGGAGCCGGACGGGTCCTCGAGGCGGAGCGCGACGTTGTACCGGCCGGGCGCGGCGCCGGCCGCCGCCTGCACCTGCGAGCCGCACGTGCAGCCTGCACCGCAGGGAGTCCCCTCGACCGTCTCGATGAAGTTCACCTGGCCCATCACCCGCTGCACGTAGACCTTCGCCTTCGTGCAGCACGGGTGAGTCAGGTTGTGCGACAGCCAGACCCCCCCGGGCTGGATTCCGAGCTGCACCTCGCTCGCGGCCGAGCTCCGGCTGCCGCCCGGGACCAGCGGCGGATAGGTCGCCGCGTCCTGCTCGGAAGGGCTCGACGAATCCGAGCAGCCGCTCACCTTCGCCGACGACTGGTCAGGCCCGAGCGCAGGAGGCGGGGGAAGCACGGGAGCGGCGGCGGCCTGCTGCCGCTCCTCCGCCGCGGGGTCGTACTTCTTTGCTTTCTGGCCCGAGCAGGCCAGAGCCACCATCACCACCGGGAGCAGAAGACGCATGGAACAGGGACTCTCCGACAGGAGCGGATGGCGGTCCATGTAGGTCCTTTTCGGGCGTACCGATGAAGAAGTGTTGGGGTGGGAGTCAAACGCAGCGAAGGCCCGAAACCTTCATCAATGAATGGGCATCCGAACGGCACGTCCGTTGCGTAGGAACCTCGATATGCACCGCTCTCATCTCTGCAGCCATTGCCTCCGTCGCCGGATTCTCCTCTGGGCGAGCGCCTTTTTCGTGACCATCGGCGCCGTCGGGGCCGCGAGCTCCGCTGGGTCAGCTGGCGTGGCCCGGGGTCAGACCACCCCGGCGCCCATCCAGACCGCGTCGCGCTAGGCGGGACCGAGCAGGGCCCGGACCTCCAGGTCCTCGCCCAGCGCCCGGACCGCCTCGACCCGGAGCGACCGGGCCCCGGCCATCCGTTCCACTCCCAGTGGACCGAGCCAGGAGAGCCCGTCGCCCCCCACGAGCCTGGGCGCCAGATGCAGCACCAGCGAATCCGCAAGCCCCGCGCGGAGGAACGCCGAGAAGACCCGGGGCCCCCCCTCCACCAGGACATGTAGGACGTCGCGCCGGAGCAGCGCACGGAGCATCGCTTCCAGGTCCACTTCTCCCGGACGCCCGGGGACGGCCAGCAGCTCGGCGCCTGCTGCTGCCAGGGCGGCGGCGCGTGCTCCCCCCTGCCCCTCCACGTGCACGACCAGCGTGGGCGCGCTCGACGCCAGGTGGAACAGTTGCTTGTGCGGAGACAGGTGTGCCGATGACGCCACAACCACACGGAGCGGGTCCCTGCCTCCGCCCCCGGCAAGGCGTGTGGTGAGCGAGGGGTCGTCTGCCTCCACCGTCCCCGACCCCACCAGCACCGCGTCCACCACGTTGCGCAGCTGGTGCACCTCGGCGCGAGCGGCCTCGCCGGTCACCCAGCGGCTGTCCCCCGAGGCGGTCGCGAGCTTGCCGTCGAGGGACACTGCGGCCTTGAGCGTCACCCAGGGCAGCCCGAGGCGCATGGCCTTGAAGAAGGGGCGGTTGAGCGCATCGGTCTCGGCGGACAGCACGCCGGTCCAGACCGGCATCCCGATCCCGCGCAGCCGGCGCACCCCGCGGCCGTCCACGAGCGGGTTCGGATCCGCCGAACCTGCGAACACGCGCGCGACGCCCGCCGCGAGGATGGCCTCGGTGCACGGCGGCGTGCGGCCGAAGTGGTCGCAGGGCTCGAGGGTGGTGAAGAGGTCGGCGCCCCGCGCCCGGGGCCCCGCGTCGTCGATGGCCCGGACCTCGGCGTGCGGTCCACCGGGGGGCGCGGTGTGACCGCGTCCGACGATCTGGCCGTCGCGCACGACGACCGCGCCCACCGCCGGATTGGGATGGGTGCGACCCACGGCGAGGCGCGCCTCGGTCAGCGCCTGGCGCATCCACGCCTCGGCACCGGGCGGCAACTCGCCCTGCTCAGTCTTCGAGCCGCCCGCGGTGTCTCCGCGCGGCTTCGGCGCCGTGGTCATCGAGTAGGCCCTTCAGCTCGTCCATGAACTCCTCGATGTCCCGGAAGCTCCGGTACACCGATGCGAAGCGGACGTACGCCACCTGGTCGAGCGCGCGCAACCGGCGCATGACCTCCTCGCCCAGGAGGCTGGACGGGACCTCCTTCTCGCCCCGCTCGAGGACCCGCGCCTCCACCTCGGCGACCAGCGCCTCCAGCTGGTCCATCGAGACTGGCCGCTTCTCCACTGCCTTCTGCAGGCCCGAGATGAGCTTCTCGCGGTCGTAGGGCTCGCGCCGGCCGTCCTTCTTCACCACCAGCGGCATCAGCTCCTCGACCCGCTCGTAGGTGGTGAAGCGCTTCCGGCAGCCAAGGCACTCGCGACGCCGCCGGGTCACCGTCCCCTCGGCCGACTCGCGCGAGTCGAGGACCTTGCTGTCGTCGCGCTTGCAGAACGGACAGCGCATTCAGCCCCGGAGTCTCGATGCGTAGAGCGGGAAGCTCCGCGCCAGCTCGTGCACCTTCCCCGCGACGCGCGCGAGCACCGCTTCGTCGGTGGGGTTGTCGAGCGCCTCGACGATCAGCCCGCCCACGGTGGCCATCTCCGCCTCCTTCATCCCGCGGGTGGTGAGCGCCGGCGTGCCGATGCGGACGCCGGAGGTGACCATCGGCTTCTCCGGGTCGAAGGCGATCATGTTCTTGTTGACGGTGATCGCCGCCTTCCCGAGGACCGCCTCGGCCACCTTGCCGGTGAGCTTCTTCGGACGAAGGTCGACCAGCATGAGGTGGGTGTCGGTTCCGCCGGAGACCAGGCGCAGCCCGCCGCGGAGCAGCGCCTCGGCGAGCGCCTTCGCGTTGGCGACGATCTGGCGCTGGTAGGACGCGAACTCGGGCTGGAGCGCCTCCAGGAACGCGACCGCCTTGCCGGCGATGACGTGCATCAAGGGGCCGCCCTGGATGCCGGGGAAGATGTTGCTGTTCACGCCCTTGATGAACGGCTCCTTCGCCAGGACCATGCCGCCGCGAGGCCCGCGGAGCGTCTTGTGGGTCGTCGTGGTGACCAGCTCGGCCAGCGGCACCGGTGACGGGTGCAGACCGGCGGCCACCAGGCCCGCGATGTGCGCCATGTCGACGACGACGACGGCGCCGACCGAGTCGGCGACCTCGCGGAAGGTCGCGAAGTCGAGCGTGCGCGGATAGGCCGAGGCGCCGACGACGATGATCTTCGGCCGGTGCTCCTTCGCCAGGGTCCGGACCTGGCCGAAGTCGATGCGCTCGGTGGCCCGGTCCAGCCCGTAGTGGACGACCTTGTAGAGCTTTCCGGAGAAGTTGAGCGACATCCCGTGGGTGAGGTGCCCGCCCGAGTTCAGGTCCAGGCTGAGCATCGTGTCCCCGGGCTGCATCACGGACATGTATGCGGCCATGTTGGCCTGGCTGCCGGAGTGCGCCTGGACGTTCGCGGCCTCGGCGCCGAAGAGCTTCTTCGCGCGCTCGATGGCGAGGGTCTCCACCTGGTCCACGAACTCGCAGCCGCCGTAGTACCTCTTCCCGGGGTACCCCTCGGCGTACTTGTTGGTGAGCACCGAGCCGACGGCCTCCAGCACCGCGGGGCTGACGAAGTTCTCCGAGGCGATGAGCTCGAGCCCCTCCTCCTGGCGCTCGGTCTCCTTGCGGACGAGGACCGCGATCTCCGGGTCCACCTGGGCGAGGGTGCGGGTGTTCTCCATGCGCTGGCCTCTTAGCAGAGGCGACGGACGGGCGCCGCCCCGTCGGGGTTTCGCGGTCGCTCTCCGGACGGCGGGGTGCGAGACTCCCGGATTCATCGTGGACGACCAGGACGCAGAGCTCGCCCGCATCCGTCAGGCGATCGAGGCGCTGGACCGCTCGCTCCTCGCGCTGCTGCGGGAACGGCAGCAGCTGGGTGAGCAGGCCGCGCGCGCGAAGATCGCCGCCGCGGTGCCGCTGCGCGACCCGGTGCGGGAGGAAGTGGTGCTGCGCCGGGCGCGCGAGACCGCCACCGAGCTGGGGCTCGATGCGCACCAGTCCGAGCGGCTGTACCGGCTGATCATCGACATGTCGGTCTCGCAGCAGCAGAGCCATCTGCTCGAGCTCGAGACGGTGCCGCTCCGGGTGGCGTTCCTCGGCGTGGAGGCCAGCCCGGGACAGCTCGCGGCGCAGGCGAGGTACGGTGGCCGGCGCGGCGGCGCGTTGCTCGAGGGCCACCCGGCATTGCCGGACGCGGTCGAGGCGGTCCGATCGGGGCGGGCGGACGTGGCGCTGCTCCCGCTGGAAGGCACCCTCGAGGGCTCGAGCCGCACCATGGACCTCCTCGCGGACGCGGGCCTGATCATCAGCGGCGAGCAGATCCAGCGCGACGGGGAACACTTCACCCGCTACGTCGAGCTGGCGAGGGAGGCCCCGGCGGTCCCGGAGGACGCGGCGTGCAAGACGTCGGTCATCCTCACCCTCGCCGACCGGGCCGGAGCGCTGGACGAGGTCCTCCAGTCCTTCTCCCGGCAAGGCGTCAACCTCACCCGCATCGAGTCGCGCCCCATGCCTGGCACCCCGCCGCGGTTCCGGTTCTTCGTCGACATGGAGGGGCATGCCGCGGGAGCAAGGGTCTCGCGCGCGCTGGAAGAGGCGCGCCGGCACGCCGAGGTCCGCGTCGTCGGCTCCTATCCGGCGTTCGGGGACTAGCGGATGAAGGTCGCCTACGCCGGAGAGCCCGGAGCATTCGGCGAGGAAGCGGCGCGCCTGCTGCCGGATGCCGAGCCTCTGCCCTGCCCTTCCTTCGGCGCGGTGTTCGAGGCGGTGGAGAGGGGCAACGCGGAGCGGGGCGTGGTTCCGCTCCACAACTCGCGTGCGGGCATGGTCGAGGAGGTGGTCCGGCTGCTGGCCCGCTCACCACTTCAAGTCGCGGACCGCGTGGCGCTGCGCGTCCGGCAGGCGCTGCTCGCGATCCCCGGAGTGGGCCTCGAGGACATCCGGCGGGTGGCCTCGCATCCGCAGGCGCTGGCGCAGTGCAGCCGGTTCGTCCAGCAGCACGGCTGGGAGCTCGTCGCCCGGGGAACCACCTCGGGCGCGGCGCGGCAGCTCTCGGAGGAACGGGACGCCTCGTGCGCGGTCATCGCCAGGGCGGCGACGGCGCCCATCTACGGCCTCGCGCTGCTCGCCGAGGGCATCGAGGACGATCCGGAGAACACCACGAGGTTCGCGGTGTTGCGCCGTGTGGGATGACGGAATCCCCGGGGACCGGGAAGAAACTGGAGGGTTCGCGCGTCGAAACGGCGAGCCTGACCGATGCTTCCTTCACCGACACCCCCCGACGCGCACATCGTCCGGATCGACCTCCACCACGGACCGCGACACGAGCTGTGGCCGCTGTTCGAGCTCGCCGACGACTCGGCGCTGGCGATCCGTCGCTACCTCGACCTCGGCCTCGTGCACGTGGCGTCGATCGGCGGCGTGGCGATCGGTCACGCGCAGATCGTTCCCCACGACGTCCGGGTGTGGGAGCTGAAGAGCCTGGCCGTCCTCGCGCCCTATCGCGAGCGGGGCGTCGGGACCGGGCTGGTGCGCCGATCGGTCGCCTGGGTCCGCCAGCACGGAGCGGATCAGCTGCTCGTCGCGACTGCCAGCGCCGACCTCGAGAACCTCGGCTTCTACCAGCGCCTGGGCTTCCGGATGCTTCGCATCGAGCGCGACGCCTTCACGACCGAGGGCGGCTATCCCGCCGGCCTGTCGTTCGGCGGCGTCCCGGTGCGCGACCGCGTCTGGCTGGAGATGCCCCTCTAGCTCCGGCGGAAGCTCAGCTGACCGATGTAGTCGCGCTTGCCGAGCTCCACGCCGTTGTGGCGGAGCAGCGCGTAGATCATGTTGAGGTGGAAGAAGAAGTTCGGGACGCCTTGCTCGACGAGGTAGTCCGTCGCCCGCATCGACTTCCCCTCCCAGCGCGGCCGCTTCACTTCCCCGGCATCGGCGTTGGCGAAGTCGGCCTCGCCGAACGTCCCCAGGTACTCGACGACCGAGGAGATGCGGGTGCGAAGCTCCCCGAAGGTCCTCTCGGTATCGGGATGCGACGGAGGCTCCTTCCCCGCGGTGAAGGCGGCGGCGAACTTCGCGCTGTCGCAGGCGCTCTGGAACTGGCGCACCAGCGGGAACATGTCGGGCGCGAGCCGCGCCTCGAGCAGGTTGCTGGCGTCGTAGCCCTTCGCAGCCGCGTGCGCCTCGGCCCGGTCGATCCAGGCGAGGGTGTGGACAAGGAGCTTCTTCATCTCGACGACGAGCTGGAAGGGATTCATGGGGTCGTGCAGTTGAGCATCCAGGGAATGCCGAAGCGATCGGTCACCATGCCGAAACGCTCGGCCCAGAACGTCTTCTGTAACGGCATCCCGACGCTTCCGCCCTCCGAGAGGCGAGCGAACATCCGCTCGGCCTCGACGACGCTTCCGGGCTCGAGGAGAACCGAGAAGCCCTCCGGTGGCCGGTAGCCCTCCTCGAGCGAGACGTCCGCACCGGTGAGCCGGCCCTCGCCCAGGTCGAGGGTCGCGTGGAGGATCTTGTCTCGCCACTCCAGCGGAACGCCGGTCGCGAGCGGGCTCACCCGGTAGGGGAGCATCGCGACGATCCGCCCTCCGAGGACCGCGACGTAGAAGCGGAAGGCCTCCTCGCACCGGCCGTCGAAGGTGAGGTGAGGATTCACTCGCATCCCGGGAGTCTCTCCCGGTTGCAACGGCGAGCGTGAGGACAGAGAGTCGCCGCGTGCCGGCCGTTCGCAACAAGGCGTCCACCCGCACGCCGCGGAAGCACGAACGCCTCCCGGTGACCGTGCGGTCCCTCACGCCGGACCTCTGGGCCGCGTTCGAGGATCTCTTCGGACCGACCGGCGTGTGTGGCGGATGCTGGTGCATGTACTGGCGCATCGGGAGCCGGTACCAGCGGCGGCCCGGCACCGAGAACCGCAAGGACTTCCTCTCCGTCGTGCGGAACGGGCCGCCCCCCGGGCTGCTCGCCTTCGAGGGCGCGCGTGCGGTCGGCTGGTGCCAGGTGACGCCCCGGAACGACCTGGCCTTCCTCGAGCGAGCGCCCCGGCTGCAGCCGCTCCCTCCCGGTCCGGTCTGGTCCGTCTCCTGCTTCTACATCCGCCGCGGCTACCGGCGGCGCGGGGTCAGCGAGGCGCTGCTCGCCGGGGCGATCGAGCACGCCCGCGCGGCCGGTGCACCGGCGCTGGAGGCTTACCCATCGGACGTCGAGCTCGCGAAGGGACCTCAGCCCGTCTACACAGGCGTCGCCTCGATGTTCACCCGGGCCGGTTTCCGGAGAGTCGGGGGGCAGAATCCGGTCCGACCGATCATGCGGCGGACCTTCCGCCAGCGGTGAGGGTCGCGTGGGCGGCGCGCAGGAGCGGCGTTCCGACCGCCCTGGTCTCTTCGGCCGGTCCGGTGCTTCCAACGGTTGCTGGTGCATGTACTGGCGGATCGGCGGCGCCTACCGGGACCGCCCGAAGGACCGGAACCGCGCCGAGCTTCGCTCGGTCGTCCTCCGCGGTCCGCCTCCGGGCCTGGTCGCGTTCGACGGAGACCTGGCGATCGGCTGGTGCCAGGTCACGCCGCGCAGCGCGCTCCCCTACCTGGACGGGTTCACGCGCTTCGGGCCGCTGGATCCCCGACCGGTCTGGTCGGTGTCCTGCTTCTTCGTCCGCCGGGGGTACCGGGGCCGCGGCATCAGCCGCGCACTGCTCACCGAGGCCATCCGCCTCGCTCGCGAGGCCGGAGCGCCCGCGCTCGAGGCGTACCCGTCGACGAAGGATCCCAGGTGGTACACCGGCCTCGCGTCCACCTTCGCTCGCGCGGGCTTCAGGGAAGTCGGCGGCCGCGGCGCGGACCGGCCGGTGATGCGCCGCAACCTTCGTTCCGGATCGGTGAAGACCCCGCCACGCAAGCGCGGCACCGGACGAGCGTCACGGTGAGTCACCGGCGCCCGCGGGGGCCCGCGGCCTACTTGCTGTACCGCTTGAGCAGCAGCACCGCGTTCGTTCCACCGAACCCGAAGCTGTTGCTCATCACCGCGTCCACGCGAACCTCGCGCGGGGTGTTCGGCACGTAGTCCAGGTCGCAGTCCGGATCCGGCGTGGTGTAGTTGATGGTCGGTGGGATCCACCCTCGGGTGAGCGCCAGCACCGCCACCACCGCCTCCGCCCCGCCCGCCGCGCCGAGCATGTGCCCGGTCATCGACTTGGTGGAGCTGATCGCCATCTTCCTCGCGTGCGCCCCGAAGACGGTCTTGATCGCCTTGGTCTCGTTGGCGTCGTTGAACGGCGTCGAGGTGCCGTGCGCGTTGAGGTAGCCCACGTCCTCGGGCCGCATCCCCGCGTCCGCCAGCGCCAGGCGCATGCACCGCGCCGCGCCCTCCCCTTCCGGGGCCGGGGCGGTCACGTGGTGAGCGTCGGAGTTGGCTCCGTAGCCGGCCACCTCGGCGAGGATGTTCGCCCCGCGACGGCGCGCGTGCTCCATCTCCTCGAGCACCACGATGCCCGCGCCCTCGCCCTCCACGAAGCCGTCCCGGTCCTTGTCGAACGGGCGGCTGGCGTGCGCCGGGTCCTCGTTGCGCGTGGACAGCGCCTTCATCGCCGCGAACCCGCCGATGCCCAGCGGGGTGATCGCCGCCTCGGCGCCCCCGGCGATCATCGCGTCGGTCTCACCCATGCGGATCGACTTCACCGCCTCGCCGATGGCGTGCGCCGACGTCGAGCACGCCGACACTGGCGACCAGTTCGGGCCCTTGCACCCGTACTTGATGGTCACCAGCCCGGGCGCCATGTTGATGATCATCTGGAGGATGAAGAAGGGCGAGAGACGATCGAAGCCCTTCTCCAGCGCCTTCTTGTGCTGCTCCTCCAGCGAGCCCAGCCCGCCGATCCCGGAGCCGATGATCACGCCCACCTTCTCGGGGACGTAGCCCTGCGGCTTGTCCTTCCCGATCGGGAGGCCGCTCTCCTTCATCGCCATCTCGGTGGCCGCAAGCGCGTACTGCGCGTAGAGGTCCATGCGGCGGACCTCCCTCTTGTCGATCCACTCCTCGGGGAGGAAGTCCTTCACCTCGGCCGCGATGCGGGCGTCGATCCCGCTCGCATCGAACCGGGTGATGGGTCCCACACCGGACTTGCCGGCGAGCATCGCCTGCCAGTTCTTGTCCACGCCGGTTCCCAGCGCGGTGATGAGTCCGGTTCCAGTGATGACGACGCGACGGTTCGACATGGGCAAGGACCTAGCTCCGGCCCCGGGGCCAGCGCTACTTCTTGTGGGTGTTGATGTAGTTGATGGCGTCCCCGACGGTCTTGATGTTCTCGGCCTCCTCGTCCGGGATCTCCACCTCGAACTCCTCTTCCATCGCCATCACCAGCTCGACGATGTCCAGGCTGTCCGCACCGAGGTCCTCGATGAAGGAGGACTCGGGCTTGATCTCGTCCTCACCCACCCCAAGCTGGTCGGCGATGATCGACTTGACCTTGGCCTCGATTGCACTCGTCGCCATCTGATTCCTCCGGTCCCTTCTTTCCTCGAAGTGCTGCCGAATCTCTCGTTGTCGGGGGGCGCTGCGGGGGACCTCCGAACGACCAGGAGAGGTCCCGCGGGACCCCCGGGGCGCGCGCGGTATAGCCCACGCCCCTTTACATGTACATGCCGCCGTTGACCTTCAGCACCTCTCCGGTCACGTAGGACGCCGCGTCACCGGCGAGGAACAGCACCGCCTTCGCCACCTCGTCCGCAGACCCGAGCCGCCCCAGCGGGATGGCCTCGGTCATTTTCGCCTTCAGCTCCGCGTTCAGCCCCGAGGTCATGTCGGTGTCGATGAACCCCGGCGAGACTGCATTCACCCGGATGTTGCGACTCGCGAGCTCGCGAGCGAGCGACTTGGTGAGTCCGATGAGGCCGGCCTTGCTCGCCGCGTAAGCAGCCTGGCCCCCGTTCCCCATCTCGCCGACGACCGAGGTGAGGTTCACGATTGCCCCGGACCGCTGCTTCATCATCGGCCGCGCCGCAGCGCGACAGAGCGCGAACGCTCCCTTGAGGTTGGTGTCCAGCGTGCGGTCCCAGTCCTCGTCCTTCGTCCGGACTGCCAGCCCATCGATGGCCACGCCCGCGTTGTTCACCAGCACGTCCAGCCGGCCCGCGCTCTTCACCACCTGGTCCACCGCTGCCGCGCAGGCCGCGGTGTCGGCCACGTCGAACTTCATGCTCCGGGCATTGGGACCGGCCAGGGCCACGGCCTCGGCGGCCGCGGCCTCGTTCCCTGCGTAGGAGAGCACCACCGTCGCGCCAGCCTTCCCGAAGGCGACCGCGCAGGCGCGCCCGATGCCGCGCGAGCCTCCGGTGACCAGAACCACCTTTCCGGTGAACTCCATCGAGACGTTCCCTCGGGGCGGCGCGGTCAGCGGCCGCCGGCGGCGGCGAGCGATTTCTCCAGGCTCGCCGGGTCCTCCACGTTGAGCACCTCGATGTCCTTCGAGATGCGCTTCACCAGACCTCCCAGCACCTTCCCCGGCCCGAGCTCCACCACCCGGGTCACCCCGACGGCGGCGAGCGCGCGCACCGACTCCACCCAGCGGACCGGCGCGCTCACCTGCGCGAGCAGCAACGGGACCACCCGCGCGGCGTCGGCGTTGGGCGTGGCCTCGACGTTGGTGACCACCGGGATGCGCGGTGCGGACACCTTGCAGCCGGCGAGCACCTCGGCGAGCCGCGGCTTCACCGGCTCCATCAGGGCGCAGTGGAAGGGAGCGGACACCGAGAGCGGCACGACGCGCTTTGCCCCTGCCTCTTTCAGCTTCGCCGCCGCGCGCTGCACCGCCGTCGCGTGGCCGGCGATGACCGTCTGCTCGGGGGAGTTGTAGTTTGCCGGCGAGACGACCTCGCTGCCCGCGGCCTCGGCGCAGACGCGGGCCACGACGTCGGCGTCCAGTCCGAGCACCGCCGCCATCGCCCCCGTCCCCGCGGGCACGGCCTCCTGCATGAAGGTGCCTCGCGACCGGACCGCCCGCACCGCGTCGCCCAGCGGAAGCGCGCCGGCGGCCACCAGCGCAGAGTACTCGCCCAGCGAGTGCCCGGCGACGAACGCCGCCTTTCCGCCGCGCGCGGTCCACACGGCGTGCGCGGCGATGGACATGGTGAGGATGGCCGGCTGCGTGTTGCGGGTCAGCACCAGCTCCGACTCGGGGCCCTCGCAGCAGAGGCGGAAGAGATGGTCGCCCAGCGCGTCGTCCGCGGCCTGGAAGACGGCCCGCGCCTCGGGGAAGGCATCGGACAGGGCCTTGCCCATGCCCACTGCCTGGCTGCCCTGTCCAGGGAAGACGAAGGCGGTGCTCACCATCTCACCACGCCGGCGCCCCAGGCCATCCCCGCGCCGATCGCCATCATGGCGATGATGTCTCCCTTGTGGAGGCGGCCCGCGCGGTTCGCCTCGTCGAGCGTCGTGGGAAGCGACGCGGAGGAGGTGTTCCCGTAGCGCTGGATGTTCACCCAGCACTTCTCGAGCGGAAGGCCGAGCCGATCGCACACCGACTCGATGATGCGGAGGTTGGCCTGGTGGCCGATGAGGTGGGTGACGTCGTCCGCTGCCAGGCCCTGGGCACCGAGCGCCTCGAGCACCGCCTCGGGAAGCGCGCGCACCGCGTACTTGTAGACCTCGCGGCCATTCATCGAGACCTTGTTGAGCTTGTTCTCCAGCACCTCGGGCGACTGGGGGAACTTGCTCCCGCCGCCGCGGATGGTGAGGATGCCCGCGGCGTCCCCGTCCGAGTGGAGGTGGATGCCGAGGATGCCCCGGTCCGGATCGTCCGACGGGCCGAGCACCATCGCCCCGGCAGCATCACCGAAGAGGACGCAGGTATTCCGGTCGGTCCAGTCCACCACCCTGCTCAGCAGCTCGGCGCCGATGATGAGCACCCGCCGGGCGCTGCCGCTCTTGATGTACTGGTCCGCGATGGACATCGCGTAGAGCGAGCCCGCGCACGCCGCCGACACGTCGAAGGCGAACGCCCGCTTCGCTCCGAGCTTGGCCTGCACCGCCACTGCGCTGGAGGGCATCGGCATGTCCGGGGACACCGTGCCCATGACGATGAGGTCCAGCTCCTCGGCCCGGGTGTGCGCCATCTCCAGCGCCCGCACCGCAGCCTTCACCGCCATGTCCGAGGTCAGCTCGCCCGGGGCGGCGATGCGGCGCTCCTTGATTCCGGTGCGCTCGGTGATCCACGCATCCGACGTCTCGACCATCTTCTCGAGGTCGGCGTTGGTGAGGATTCTCTCCGGCGCGTAAGCACCCGTCCCCAGGATGGCGGTGCGTCTCATGGGACGGCCACCATGACGCATGCGGGCAGCAATGTCCTGCGCGCCCCCGGCGTCCGGTTGTGCTGACAGCGGAATTGACTGTGCGCGTCGTCCACGGCCGGCTTACTTGGTCGCGACGACCTCGCGCCCAGCGTACTGGCCGCAGCTGCTGCACACCCGGTGAGGAAGCACCGGCTCCTTGCAGTTCGGGCAGGAGATGACCTGCACCGCCGAGCGGAGGTTGTTGTTGGCGGCGCGCCGACGGTCGCGGCGCATCTTCGACGTCCTCTTCTTGGGAACTCCCACGGCATCTGCTCCTAGTTCAGCTTGATGTTCTTCAGTGCGGCGAGGCGCGGATCTACCTGGGACCGGGCACAACCGCACTCCCCTTCGTTCAGGTTCTGGCCACAGCTGCCGCACAGCCCCTTGCAGTCCTCGCGGCAGACGGCGTGCATCGGCAGCGCGAGGAGCACCTGCTCCCGGACCAACGGGTCCAGATCGATGCTCTTGCCGTCGAAGAGCTCCTCGTCGGCGCGCTCGAGCTCGAAGGTTCCCCCCCGCTCGGACTGCGCCTGGTCCCCTCCGGCCTCCTCCTCGGCATCGGCCAGGGCGGCCCTGGAGACGAGGTTCAGGGTGAAGCTCACCGGGATGCGGAGGTGCACGTCCGCCAGGCAGCGCCGGCACGGGGTCTGGACGGCCACCTCGGTCGACCCGCGCAGGAGCACCCCGCTCCCCGTCTTCTGCAGCTTCACGTGCAGGAGGGCCGGGCCATCCGGGCGGAACCCGGTGTCCTTGACCTCGGCAAGGGCGTGGGTGAGGAAGCTCTCCGAGAGCGTCTCGTCGAGGGAGAGGCCCCCCTCGCGGATTTGATCGACGGTGACGACCATGGGGGTGGAAGAAAAGGGCGCGGACCCTAATGACACGCCCATCCCCTGTCAACGACAGGGAGTTCCAGAGGCGTCATCGCCTCGACACCGAGGCGTCACCCGACCCGTCGCACCCCTCTGTTACAGGCGTGCTCCCGGGTCGAAGTTCAAGCTCCCCGGAGGTTTCCCACCCGTGTCGCGCATCCTGATCGTCGAGGACGAGCAAGACCTCGCCAACCTCCTCACCTACAACCTGTCCGCGGCTGGCTTCGAGACGGAGACCAGCCACAGCGGAGCGGCGGCGCTCAGCCGGGCCAAGGCGTTCAAGCCCGACCTGGTCCTGCTGGACCTGATGCTCCCGGACCTGCCGGGTAGCGAGGTACTCCGCCTCATCAAGGAAGATCCGAACCTGCGCCGCACGGCGGTGGTGATGGTGACCGCCAAGGGCCAGGAGTCCGACCGCGTCCAGGGCCTGGAGATGGGCGCGGACGACTACGTCGTGAAGCCGTTCAGCGTCCGCGAGCTGGCGCTCCGGGTGAAGGCGGTGCTGCGCCGGATGGCCCGGGACTCCGAGGGCACGGGCGTGCTCGCCGCAGGGAGCATCAAGCTCGATCCGGCGCGCCACGAGGTGACGGTGAGCGGCACCGAGGTCGCCCTCACCGCGCTCGAGTTCCGGCTGCTGAAGACGCTGCTCGAGCGCCCCGGCCGGGTCCAGACCCGCGAGGTGCTCCTCTCCGACGTCTGGGGCATCGAGGCGGAGATCACCACCCGCACGGTGGACACGCACATCAAGCGGCTGCGGGAGAAGCTCGGCGCCGCCGGGGACATCATCGAAACGGTCCGCGGGGTCGGCTACAAGCTGGCCAGCCCCGACAAGGACGCGTGACCGACAGCCCCCAGCCGCGCCGCATCGCCTTCCTGCTCCTCGCCACGCTGCTCCCCGGCCTCGCCGCCGGCATCGCGGCGGGAGCGCTCGGGGACGTCCAGACCGGGCTGCTGGCCGGTGGCGTCGCGGCGTTCGTGGCCCTGGTCGTCGCGGTGGCCAGCGAGAGCGAGGCGGCGCACTCCCTCGTCGAGGCCGGGGAGGCCGCGGATGCGCGCCAGCGCGCGGTGAGCGAGGAGCGCAACGACGCGCTGCTCGAGGTGCAGACGCTGGCCGCGGCCATCGAGGGGATGGACGAGGGCATGTGGATCACCGACGCCAACGGCGTGGTGCTCCGGCACAACGAGGCGCTGCGGACCATCCTCGGGACCGACCAGGAGCTGGTCGGCCAGCGGCCACTGTTCCTGGTCCGGCGCACCGAGCTGCACGACGCCGTGCTCCGCGCCTGCCGCGAGGGAGTGACCTCGAAGGTCGAGGTGTCGATGGACGCCCCGCGGAACAAGACGCTCGAGGTGCACATCGCGCCCCTGGGTGCCTCGCTGCCGGGCAGCGCGGCGGTGTTCCGCGACGTCACCGAGCGGAAGCGCCTGGAGCGCGTCCGTCAGGACTTCGTGGCCAACGTGAGCCACGAGCTGCGCACGCCCATCGCCGCCATCCTCGGCTACGCCGAGACGCTGCGGTCCGGGGCGCTGTCGGACGCGAAGCACGCTCCACAGATGGTGGAGATCATCCACCGGCAGTCGGAGCGGCTCGGCGAGCTGGTCTCCGACCTGCTGGAGCTGTCGCGCCTGGATGCGGGAGAGCGTCCCCTGTCGTCTTCCGCGGTGTCGCTGGGCGAGGTCGCGCGCCAGGCGAGCGAGGCGATGGAGCCCCGCGCGGCGGGCAAGCACCTCTCGCTGCACCTCCGGATCCCGGACAACCTCACCGCGCGGGCCGATCCGAAGGCGCTGGAGCAGGTGCTGCTGAACCTGCTGGACAACGCCATCAAGTACACGCCCGAGGGCGGAGCGGTGGAGCTCATCGGCGAGCGAGTCGGCGACCTGGCGGAGCTGTCGGTGAAGGACACCGGCCTGGGCATCGAGGCCCGGCACCTTCCCCGGCTCTTCGAGCGGTTCTACCGGGTGGACCGGGGGCGCAGCCGCGAGATGGGCGGCACGGGCCTCGGGCTCTCGATCGTCCGGCACCTGGTGCACGGGATGGAGGGTGAGGTCCGGGTGGCCAGCCAGCTCGGGGTGGGAACCACGTTCACCGTGGTGCTCCCGGTCGTCTGACCCCCAGGGGACCCGGGTGGGGCCGACCCACACGCCGATGGCCGCCGGGTGACGGGAGCGGGTACACTCCAGGGCGCCATGCGGGTCGCCATCCTGGCAGACATCCACGGGAATCTCCCGGCCTGCGAGGCGGTCCTCCAAGACATCGCGCGAAACGGGGCGGACGCGGTGGTCGCCGCGGGGGACCTGGCGCTGAGGGGTGCCCACCCCCGGGAGACGGTGGAGCTGCTGGCTGACCGGTGCCAGTCCCTCCTGATGGGCAACACCGACTGCTACATCGCGGGGAACTACCTGGGCGGGGCGTACCGCGAGCGCGAGCACTGGAAGCGCGACCTGCTCTCCTGGACCCGCGATCAGCTGGGCCCGGAGTGGACGCGGAAGCTGGGCGAGCTCCCCTTCAGCATCCGGTTCTCGCCGCGGCGGGGACAGGACCTGTACGTCTGTCACGCGAACCCGCGGAATCTCGAGGAGTCGGTCGATCCGACGCTCGACGACGCGGCGCTGCGGCGCTTCTTCGCGCACCTCGACGTCGCCGCCTGCGCGTTCGGGCACCTTCACTTCCCGTACCGGCGGCGCTTCGGGCGGATGCTGCTCGCCGACGTGGCCTCGGCCGGCATCCCGCGGGACGGGGACATCCGGCCGGCCTACGGGCTCTTCACCTGGACGCCGCGGGGATGGCGGGTGCAGATCCGCAGGGTGCGCTACTCGGTCCGACAGGCGACGCAGGCCCTCACCGCGCGGCGCGTGCCGGGAGGGCCGCTCCTGGTGCACAAGCTGCTCGAGGCCAAGTACCGCCACCACGCCGCGCTCATCGAGGCGGCCCGGCGGCACTCCGGCCTCCCGCCGGCGGGTGGCCGGCCGAGCATCGAGCCACTCCGGCACCTCGACGGGTCGGCGCATCCGACGCCGGCTCCGGTCGTCCTGACCCCGCCCGAGGGCATCCCGGCCCAGGCCGAGGGGGCGGTCCAGGCGATGGCCGCCTCGGCCCCGCTGGGGGCGAATGGGGTGGATTCGGTGGATGAATCGGATTCGGGCATTCACGACGAGACGGCTGTCACCTTCCGCTGAAGCCGTGCGCCGACCTTGCTAGGTTCCGGCGCCACACCGTGGCCCGACGCCAGGAGACTGCACTCATGACCCCCGCCACCCTCGAGCAGGCGCTGCAGGCGGCGCTCGCCCCGCGCGACCTTCTCACCCATCCCTTCTACCAGGCGTGGTCCGCCGGCGAGCTGCGGGCGGAGGATCTCGCGCGCTACGCCGAGCAGTACCGTTTCCAGGTCCATGCTCTGCCCGAGCTGCTGCGCCGGGCGCGGTCGCTGACCCGCGACGCGGAGACGACGAGCGAGCTGTCGCGCAACCTGGACGACGAGGAGGGCCGCACCGGCGTGGCGCACGCGCAGCTGTGGGAGGCGTTCGGCGGCGCGGTGGGTGCCGCGGCCGAGACGTCGCCTCTGCCCGAGACGCGGGCCTCGGCCGAATCGCTGACCGCGCTGGTGGGCGAGGACGAGCTGACGGCGCTCGCGGCGCTCTGGGCCTACGAGGTCCAGACCGCGCGGGTGGCGGACACGAAGGAAAAGGGACTCCGGTGCTACGGCGTGGACTCGCCGGCGGCGCTTCGCTTCTTCCGGCTGCACGGGGAGCTGGACGTGCACCACGCGCGGGGACTGCTCGAGGGCATCGAGCGGTGTCTGGCGCGCGGCGCCTCGCTCGAGGCAGCAAAGACGGCGGTGGAGCGCTCGTCGCAGGCGCAGTGGACGTTCCTGGACGGGGCCGAGCGGCTCCGGCAGGCGCGGCTCGCGGCGGCCTGAGCGAATTCACGACGGCAGGACGCGATGCCTGCCCCGTCGAGAATGCATCGCCCGATGTGCTCCGGCGCACCTTCCGCGTGCGTCTTCGCCGCGGTCGCGATGCTCGTGGCCTGCGTCGCACACGTGCCCGAGGAGGGGCAGTCCGACCTCCGGTGCCGGGACGATTCGGAGTGCACGGCGCCGCAGCGGCATCCGGTGGACGGCGCTCGATACGCGGTACTCGGCCTGCCGCATCCCGTGCGCTCGTGGAGAGGGACCGTCAGCGGGACCCACCTGCCCCGCGGGACTGTCCTGCTTCATCGCGAGTGACGGTCCACCGCCGAGCTGTGAACCCTGGCGGCTCGAGCGAGTCGATGGAGGGGTCGTCGTGACGCCGAACGACGGAGGTCCGAGCGTGCCTCTGACGACCGGCGAGGATGTCCAGGTCGATGCCGTCATCCGGGCGCTCGTCCGGAACCGTTGAGCGATCGAAGGCGATCGAAGGTGTCTGGCACCTTCGCGTGGCACCTTCGCGTGCCTTCCCCCGCCTCCCCCCGGGCACCCGGCTCGATCTGGCAGTCACACCGAGCGAGGCTCGCGGCTAGACACGGTGTCGAGGAGTGTCTCGATCCCGGCAGGACTCGGTGGACGTCGCGGAGCGGCAAAGAGTTCAGGAAGCGATGGCCGCACTGGCGCGGGGCGACCGGTCTGCCTTCCGGCGAGTGTTCGCGGGCTTGTGGCCTCTCCTCCGGACCTTCTGCGGGCGCGTTCTCCGGGACGAGGCGCTGGCCGACGATGCCGCGCAGGGGGCCCTGATGAAGCTCTTCCTCCACGCCACCGACTTCCAGTCCGAGGGAGACGCGGTCGGCTGGGCGCTGGGCATTGCCGCGTTCGAGTGTCGGTCGCTCATCAACCGGCGGGCGCGCCGTGGCGAGGACCTCGACCTCGGCGCGCTGGCCACCGTGCCCACGGCGGACCCCTCCCCCGAGGAGACCGCGATCCGCTCCGATCTCGGGGCCGAGCTCCGGGCCCTCGTGCACACGCTCCGCCCGATCGATCGCGAGACACTCGAGCGCGCGCTCGCGTCGACCCCTCCCGTCCGGAGGGACTCGGCCTTTCGCAAGCGTCTGCAACGCGCGCTGGAACGCGTGCGTGCCGCATGGAGACAGACCCATGGCTCCGATCACTGAGCAGCTGCTCGCGCGTCGTGGACGCTGGCTCTACGAGCTCGGTCGCGCTCGCTGGGCGTCCCGCACCGTCGTCCTCGTCCTGGCACTGCTGGTCGTCGCGCACCTCATCGGCCGTCCGGCGGGGCTGGTCCTCGGCCTCGGCGTGGTGCTCGCCATCGCGGGGTTCGCTCTCTCCATGCTTCACGACCGGTGGGCGCGGGCGTTCCGGGTCGGCGTGCTGGCCGGACTTCCCGCGTTTCTCCTCCCGCTGCTCATCCGGAGCCTGGACCTGTTGCCGCGCGGAACCGGGATCGATCCGTGCGTCCCTGCCTCGTTTCTCTCGGGAGTGGCCGCGGGCTGGTTCGTCTCACGGCGCGCGCTCGAGGAGGAGCACCGACTTCCGTTCTGGGTCGTGGCGGTGGCCACGACTGCGCTCGTCGGAACGCTCGGGTGCACTGTCGCCGGAGGTGGCGGCGTGATGGGCATGGTCATCGGGGTCCTCGCCGGGTCGGCGCCGGTTGCGCTGCGCGCAGGGATGCAGCGGAGCTGAGTCACGGGACCGGGCGCGAGTGGCTAGACCTCTCGACACCCCTCACCCCAGGAAGCGCCATGAAGCTCGTTCTCTGCACCCTGTGCATGCTCGCCTCGGCTCTCTCCGCGCCCTCCGCTCCAGAAGCTCGCGCCCACTGCAACCTTGCCGCCCTGACGGCGGCAGACCGGGCGCGTGATCAGCAGCTGATCCCGCTCCTCGCCGGCGCGCTCCGCGAACGCAAGGAGCTGCAGGACGGCTACGCCTATCGCTTCGATCGAGGCGTCTTGAAGGAGCTGGGAGAGTGGCTGGACATCGAGGCGAAGTGCTGCCAGCCACTGAGCTACGCGCTCGTGCTCGAGCCGCAGCCCGGCGGTGCCCTCTGGGTCCACATCACCGGGCACGATGCGAAGGAGTTCATCGACGAGGAGTTCGCACCGCTCGGGAAGAAGCTGGCCGCGGCGGGTCCTCGGCGGTGATCGCGCGTGGAACACTGGTCGTTGCCCTCCTTCTCCTCCCCGAGCACGGCGGGCCGGACGCGATCCGCTGGCGAACGGACGAGGCCGCCGCACGCGCGGAGGCCCTCCGGTCGGGGCGTGCGCTTCTGATCGATGCGTGGGCGGACTGGTGCGCGGGGTGCAAGCTGCTCGACCGGAACACGTGGTCGGACCCGGCCGTCCGCAAGGAGGTCCGGGGTCGGTTCGTGCCGCTGCGAATCGACGTCAGCCAGGCCGACGGCCCGGACGAGGCGCGCCTGAGGACGCTCGGCGTCGAGGCGCTCCCGGCGGTCCTGCTGTGCTCGCCGCGCGGCTGCGACCGCGACTCTCCGAGGTCGGTGGGCTACGTCGGTTCCCGAGAGATGCTCGTCTTCCTCCGAGGGCCTCCCCCGTCGGGTTGAGGCCGATTTTCGAGGTGCCCGATTCGAGGTGCCTGGCACCTCGCGACGCCTGAGCGAGGCTCACGTCCTATTTCTGCAGCAATTTCCATGGCTTCGCTATAGTCTTGCGCGTATATTCGTCGCCGTATATATGGCCACGGCGATGGCTCGGAAGGTCTCCAATCCGCTCGCGCTCGCGGTCCTCGCGCTCCTGATGGAG